>OBXV01000150.1_pt1 | contig 80510 bp, 70 predicted proteins | sample 1495451 | NCBI WGS metagenome assembly OBXV01 (sample SAMEA2580178, study PRJEB22360) | human gut metagenome | biome: human gut; feature: human-associated habitat; material: faeces | place: Denmark | collected 2008/2010 | reverse complement strand
CATTAACTAAACCACTTACAGTATACCACTTCTTTGCCCAGATCGAAAATTTTTTACGAACGGGGCTTTATTTGGTGTGCCTTGATTTTGTCGCTTTCGTTTATGAGCTATTTTTCTTACACCTTTTACTTGACTAATCGTAGGAAAAAGGTTGTGACAAAAATCTTGTCACAACCTTTTTTCTTATTTCTTGAATGGAGGTGTCCCATACATTTTTGGTGTTACTGGTTCTAATTTTGGTGCAGCGCCTTCGATCTTAGGTTCTTTCAACCATTGATATTCGCCTTCTCCGTCCAGTGCTTTGCCACTAGCCCAAGAACCTTCACTACTTTGGTCTCCCTCTGAGAAGTTATAGAAGTCATAAGCAATGTCTTTTCGTTCTTTGTCACGTGGGAAAGTACTTGGGACTAAGATCGAACCTTCTTTTTCTTCTAATTCTTTCACTGCACATTCCCATAGATTTTGATGATAACTATCTCTTGCAAGGAGAACAGACAGCATATCTTTTACGCCACGATCATCAATCATTTCGTAAATACGTGCTACTTGAAGTCTTCCTTGTGATTCGGCATTTAAATTAGCTCTAAAATCTGCTAACAAGTTGCCACTCGCAATGATATAGGCACCGCTCCATGGATTGCCCACGCTGTCAGCAGGACGAGGTCCTAAGCCAGCTACGATCGCGTGCTGTGGATTCATTCCAGAGATAATGGCACCAATTGTTGGATCTTTTTGCATTGCTGCTTCTTGATCTTCAACAGGCGCACCCTCTAATAAACGAGCAACCATTGTCGCCAACATTTCCACGTGGCCGATTTCTTCTGTTGCAATGTCCATCAGCATATCTTTATATTTTTCTTCTCCTCGGCAGCTCCAACCTTGGAACAGGTACTGCATAGCTACACTCATCTCGCCATATTGGCCGCCGATCAGCTCCTGCAGATATTTCGCGATTAATGGATTCGGACGATCTGGTTTTGCCTCAAACTGCAATTCTTTCTGGTGTCTAAACATCAAAATTCCTCCTAATCTTTTTTTAATACATTCTCATTCTGCTATGAAAAATTAAAAAATTCAAAGAAAACGCTCGCGAATTATATAAAGTGTTGGTATCATTAATAATTTTTCGATGATCATACCTTATAAATTGTTATTTTCAGAACAAAATGATATCGTTATATTAAAACCGATATCGGTTACATTAAAATTTGGAGGTAAAATATGAAAAAAATATTGTTTACAGGATTGTTGGCAAGTTCAGCATTGTTTTTATTAGGAGGATGCGGATCAAGTAATACAAGCGATGCCAGCTCAAGTGCAGCAAATTCTTCTGAAAAAACAAGTGATGGAAGAAAAAATATTGATTTCTGGTCCTTTTGGGGGTCGGGCGCACGAAAAGAAGCCATCGAAGAAATCATTGAGGATTTCAACCAATCACAAGACGAGATCCATGTAAATTATAAGTATCAGCCATGGGGGGATATTTGGACCAAATCTTTATCTGCAATAACGGCTGGAAATGCACCTGATGTTATTGTACAGGACATAAATTCCGTTGCGCAAAGAGCAGAAGCACAGCAAGCAACCAATCTCTCTGAGTATGTAGATAAAGACACTTCTAAGGATTTTTATCCGCAGCTTTGGGATACAGTAGAATATAAAGGTGATCCTTATGCCATCCCTTTCAATACAGATACACAAGTCATTTTTTATAATAAAAAGTTATTTAAAGAAGCTGGAATCAGCGAACAAGATCTACCGACAACTTGGGATGAATTAGAAGAAACAGCACGTAAACTAGATAAAAAAGATGGAAAAGAGTTTACGCGTATCGGTTTTTATCCATTATGGAATTTAGGCGCGGATGTATGGGCGCTAAACGCAGACAACGGGACTAGTTGGTTTGATAAGGACGAAAAAGTCAAGATTGATACTAAAAACAAAGTGGAAGCCTTGGAATGGATTCAAGACTGGCAGGATTATTATGGAAAAAATACAATCAACAAATTAGAAGCAGAATTTGGTTCTGGTGTGTCTGATCCATTTATTTCTGGATTAGTAGCCATGCGCGCCCAAAACATCAATTATTACTCTAGCTTGATGGAAAACGCACCGGATGATTTTGATTTTGGCGTGATGCAGCTTCCAGAAAAAGAGGAAGGTTCAGGTCATTGGTCATGGGGTGGCGGATTCGTCTTGGAAGTACCATACGGAGCAAAAGATCCTGAAGCCTCTTATGAATTCATCAAATATCTTTCTTCTCCAGAAGTACAAGAAAAATTCGGCGAAAAAAGTTTTGACATCATGGCAAGCAAGACAGCCAACGAGAATTTAGTGAATAATGACAACCTAACGGACAAAGGGAAAATGATCTATCAAATGGCGGACGAAAACTTTAAAAATACGGTGATCACACCAGTTCCTTTAGATGCACCGGATTATACGACATTAGTGAATGAACAGATCGACCAGATTCTTTTAGGAACAAAATCAGCAAAAGAAGGATTGGCAGATGCACAAAAAGCAGTAGAGAACTTAGTCAAGCAAAATCAATAATCCGTTTTTGACTGTCTAGGTAAAGAGGAGGCAAGAAAATTTGAAGCGTTTATCTATCCGAAAGAAAAAAGAAGCAAGATGGGCCTATTTATTTATCTCGCCTTTTATTATCGGTTTTTTAATCTTTATGCTAGGGCCTATGCTTTTTTCAGTTATTGGTAGTTTCACCGATTATAATTTGACATCCAAGATGAATTTCATTGGTCTAGCAAATTTCAAAAGAATGTTCGTTCATGACGATTTATTTTGGAAATCGTTATACAACACCGTTTATTTCGTCATCTTCAATGTACCGCTGACGACGATTTTCAGTGTGTTTTTAGCCACAGTACTCAATCAAAAAATCAAAGGAATCAGTGTATTCCGTACAGTTTTCTATTTACCGGCAGTCTTATCAGGAGTAGCAGTCTACATCTTATGGATGCAGCTGCTTTCTCCATCTGCAGGATTGATCAACACATTTCTGGGCTGGTTCCACATCCCTGGACCAGCTTGGTTGTTTGATCCACAATGGACGAAACCAGCGTTGATTTTGATGAAAATATGGAGTTCTGGAGGAGCAATGCTACTTTACTTAGCTACATTACAAAATGTTCCTAGATCTTTATATGAATCAGCAGAAATCGATGGAGCAGGCGTTTGGGGAAAGTTCAAAAGTATTACTTTGCCATTAATCACTCCTATTATTTTTTACGATGTGATCACCTCTACGATCGGTTCTTTCCAAATTTTTCAAGAAGCTTATGTCATGACGAAAAATGGAACAGGTGGGCCTGCAAATTCCTTGCTTTTTTATAATCTGCATATGTGGAACAAGGCGTTCGTCGCTTTTGATATGGGGTATGCGATGGCTATGTCGATGATCCTATTTCTGATCGTTTTGGTTCTGACTTTTGTCAATTTGAAGCTTGCACCTAAATGGGTCTATTATTCTGGAGGTGACGGCAAATGATGGATTATTTTAAAAAGACCAGTGTGAATCGGCAATCAAAAAAAATGCTAAGCTATGTGCTTATGACGGTAATAGGAATTATTTTGCTCATTCCATTGCTTTGGATGGTATTTACTTCATTGAAACCAATGGAAGAAATCGTTCGTTATCCTCCGACCTTTTTCCCAGAAAAAATCGTATGGGAAAACTATCTGGATACGATTGCCGCATTTCCTTTTTGGCGCTATGCAAGAAATACATTATTCATCACTGTGCTAGTAGTGATTGGTAATGTCCTTTCGAATTCTTTTATTGCTTATGGATTTGCGAAGCTTGATTTTCCTGGGAAAAAGCTGATGTTTGCTTTGGTTCTTTCTACGATGATGATCCCAGGGTTTGTAACGATGATTCCTCAATATGTATTATTCTCCAAGATCGGCTGGGTAGGTACTTATTTGCCCCTGATCGTTCCATCGTTCTTCGGCAATGCGTTCAATATATTTCTGATGCGTCAATTTTACTTATCGATCAATAATGAATTGATCGAAGCTGCTGAAATCGACGGAGCGAATCATTTGTATATTTGGAGTCATTTGATGCTTCCATTGACGAAACCTGCTTTGATCACGATTGCAATCAATTCCTTCAATGCGGCTTGGAATGATTTCTTAGGTCCTCTTTTATATATCCAAGATCAAGAAAAATACACGTTGCAGATTGGCTTGCAAGTTTTTCAGAACCAAGCGACGACACAATGGAATTATCTGATGGCAGGAGCAACACTTGTCTTGATCCCGACGATCTTGCTGTTCTTTTTTGCACAACGTTATTTCATTGAAGGAATGGATTTGACAGGAGGATCAAAAGGATGATGAATCGGTCGATTGGTAAAAGAGCCAATGATTATTTCTTAGAAATCATTGAATGGATACCACGTCTTATCCAGTTACAGCTACTGTGGTTCCTGTGCGTCTTGCCTGTTTTCACATTGGGATCTGCAAGTCGAACAGTTCTGTATATGATTTATTATTACAAAAAAAATAAAGAGAAAAAGCTCAGTTCATTATACTGGAAGAAGTTCCGTGAGAATATTTCTCTTTATGGAAAGCAAGATAGTTTAGCAAGTAGTTATTTTTTTCTTTTATTCATCGATTATCGGATTTTCCATTATTGGGGTGGGAGAATTGGCTATACATTGATGTATACTACGTTGTTTTTGCTTCTATTAAGTGCGGTTCTTTTTAGTTACAAAATCTTGCTTCAACTGGAAAATCAAAAAGAAGTCTCTTGGATTGCAGCATTTTTCTTGTTTTTTAATGATTTTAAAAGTGCACTTTTTTATTTAGCAGGCACGTCGATACTTCTGATTGTATTATGGTTTGCAGGACCAATCTACCTTGCTTTATTAGGTTTTAGCTTCTTGTTTTATTTTCAAGTCCTGCTTTTTATCCATCGTACGCAAGAAAAGGGTCTTAAAAAGGAGGAATAACATGCTGCGTTTGATTGCTAAAATCGATGATCGTATTATCAATAAGTTCGCTAAGCAACGAGAAACGGACAATCGGAAAATCAATTTCTTGAAATTTATCAGTAATATCTCTAATGGCGGTTTTATTTGGCTGCTCCTTGCTACGGTTTTAGTTTTGGTACCTGATACAAGAGAATATGGTCTAGCTATTCTTATAGGCAGTCTAATCTATTTTTTTGTTGGTCTACTTCTCATTAAAAAAACGACAAGGCGGAAACGACCCTATGAAAAAAATCGTCGGCTTATCCTTTACACAAGTAAACCGAAGACTTCTTCTTTTCCTTCAGGGCATACGGCACTTGCTTTTTTATCTGTAGCAGCGTTGTTCGAGTTAAGTCGTATTGCAGGAATATTAGCTTTTCTATTTGCTTGTTTGATCGCTTATTCAAGAATTTTTTTACTTTTACATTATCCTACTGATGTTTTAGGAGGAGCTATTTTAGGAAGTGTTATCGGCATCTTGTGTGCTGCCGTTATCTGAATCAATTGTATGAATAAAGCATGAGTGCGTAAATACGCATTTGTGCTTTATTTTTTTGTTTTTCAGGGAAACAGTCGGGGATTATTTACCTGTCTTAATAACTTAAGTTCTGTTAAATGAGAACGTTATAAAACTTTATAATCTAATTTTAATAATAAATGTTGTATAATTGGTGTTTTTTAACTAAAATGGATATTATTTGATTTAAAGTTAAAATTAAATTAGATTATAATTAGATAGACGTTGTTTTTGGTGTTTGTTGTGAAAGAAGACACATGTTTTAGAAAGGAGTATAAGAATGTGAAAGGGATAAAATTGAAGCTTTTGCAGTTAGCAGCTGTCAGTCTGCTATTTGGACCGTATTTCCAGTCTGTCTATCATATGACAGCATTGGATGTAGCTGCTGAGTCAACAGAAGTGAAGGAGGATGAGGTATTTCTAGATGAGGATTATGCAAAAATCGAAGGGAGGTATATCGAAAAAGAAGAAACGTTTGAATGGCATCTGGCTTTTGAAAAGAAAGAGAGTGCGAACGAAGGTAGAATACGTTTAGCAATCGATACAGCTGCTACCGGTATTGGTACCGTAAAAAACGTTCGGGGAACAGGTCTCTCCTCTTACGATGAAGATGGAGAAGACTTAAAAGTCGAGACAATCGATGGTCAAGAATGGTATGTCGGAAAATTTTATTCAAAAGAAGCTGAGACCGGCACATTGGTTTTTGAAACAGAAAAGATTCCAGATGTGAATGAAGGGGAACTACCTCTTCAAGTGGTGGTCGATGAAAGAATAGCTAATCAAGAATTACAAGAAAATGAAACAGATACAGAGGATTCCGCTGAAAATCAACGTAGCGAAGAAAATGAAACGGAAGAGCTGGACACACCAATCGTGCCCAGCGGTCAAGCACTCCAACGCATTCAACGCCGGTTATTCAACGGTATTTTAGAACGTCTTGGACCAACAGCTACGCAAGATCCATATGAATATATCTATCCTAGCGGAATAGCTGAAAACGATCAGCACCGCTATCCACGATTTACAACGAATGACTATACAAAAGTATTAGGAAATTGGTCACAAAGCAATGAACGCTATCAGGGAGAAAAAGGCTCACCATATGATGGAGAGAACTTGATCGATGATAGTGATTACACAATCGGGGGAGCGAACTGGCGAAATTATGACTATGCGGCTGATAATGGATCAACTGCAGGTGAAGAAGATGTAAATGTTCCGGCTCAAACCGTTCAGCTTTGGGGAGATGAACGGAATTTTGAAAACAGTTACTTGGATTATAACGGAGCGTATATCAAAAAATGGGTAGAACCTGTTCTATCAAACAACCCAACATCTGATCTACATCCTGAAGATGCAACGACACTTTATAACGTTTATCTAGATGTGATCGGAAGTGAGAAACAAGAAATCAGCCCGATCGATATCGTTTTTGTTCTAGATAAATCAGCCAGTATGAATGAGGGGACACTAGAAGGCGGAGGCCAGAGTAAAAATGCGGCACTGATAGAAGCAGTAAATGAAATTAGTGAAAATCTGCTATCCGACCCAAATATGGATATTCGGATCGGTATGGTGAATTTTTATCATAATAGTACAGTCATCAATAACCAGGAACAAATCAGTTCGGACATCTTTCCGTTGACAAATGACATCAATCGTTTAACGGGAAGTGAGAATACAGCACTAAATCGTACACCCATCGGAGGAACGCCGCTTACACTAGGACTTAAAAATGGCTATGAAACATTGTACGCGGATAATGGCGGAGAAAATAGAAATCCCGAAAAGATCCTGATCGTCGTAGGAGACGGAACACCCACCTTCAGTTATGCTCCAATTGAAAGAAGTAACAGACCAGATTTTACCAACTGGGCAGTTATGAATAATATGATCGCTCGAGATACAGGCGATTTATTTAAAAACTTTGAAACATATTCTGGAAATACATCAGGGGCAGGTTTTAGTTATCCTGTTGTCTATCCTTCAGAATTTAATCGTCCAGAAGATACGTGGGATTATAATTATCGTTACGGAGAAGTAAAAGAAGGTGATGATAAAGCGTTTCACTGGGTTGGTACTGGTGCTGCTAGCAATGGTACTACAGGAGAACCGGATACCCAAGAAAAATCATCTGCCATCAATACTGTTGCATATCATCATTGGCTGAAAAACAAGTACCAAGAGAACCCACCAAGTATTTTTTCCATTGGGTTAGGCATTGACGGAAGTGTTGCCGGCAGACAGCGGCTCGATGCAATTGGACGAAATGTATTAAAAAACATTGCTGATTTAAACGATGATGGCACAACACCGCGTTATTACGATGCGAACAACAAGAATGACATCATTACAGCCTTGGAGGACATCTCCTCTACTTTCAAGAAAACGATCCAACAAGCCACACTTTATGATGAAACTGGATTTAATGTTTCACCGTTTGGAGCTGGCAGATCGGCGGATATTCAGTTTTACCATCTAGATCCAGGAGAAAATGGCATGAAGTACCAAGAACCAGAAATATGGGATGTCACACGTCATGGGCAAGCACCGCCAGAAGTAGTGGCGACACCGACAACGTATGTCGGACGAGAAAATCAAGCCTATAAATTTTCTCCGATTTCTTTAGGTGAAGGGGAAATGGTCAGGATCAAGTATCAAGTAAAACTGGATGCAGGTGCACAAGACGGGAATTTCTATGCTGTAAATAATCAGGCATATATCCAAAATCTGGAAGATTATGATAACGATATCACATCTGGTCGAATGTATTTCCCAACGTCCTCTATTCGTTATGAACACAAAGACCGTAATTTGCAAGTTAGCAAAACAGGGCAAAATGGGGAACCTTTAGCAGGAGTCGAATTTGCTCTATATGATCAGGACCCGGATAGCGGGGATGTGGAACCGATTGAAACGAGAACAACTACCAACGATGGACTCGCAATCTTTGAAACGAAGATCCCTGTGCTGGGGGATGAAACAGGTGCTGTCAGTGATATTTTCTGGATCAGAGAGATCGCTGGACCGCCACGTTATCAGTTAGTGGATGAGACGTATCAATTCCAAATCAAAAAATATAGTTCCAGCGGAGATACAGCGCTTGGTCACTATGAGTTGGTAGCAGCAAATACTTCAGGAGTAAGAGTTGGTGGAGAAGAAGGTAGCGATCCTGATTCTTATTATGAAGGCGAATACCACAAACTTTCAATTGTTCAAAATGTCAATGAGGACGAAACGGATTATGAAGACTTGTATGTCAAACTGGAAATGCGGAATGAATTCAAGCCAGTCCACATGAACATCAATAAATTAATTGAAGGAAGCACTACGCCAATCAATGGGGCAGAGTTTGAACTTTATCAAACCGATGGAAGCGGACTTGAAATTGGAACGCCGGTAGCTAAAGGAATCTCTGGTGCAAATGAAGCAGACGAAGAGAAAGGAATGCTCACGTTCTATTCAGTAAATGAAAATGGAGAATATTTGCTCGTGGAGGGTGAGAAAGTCATTCATCCTATTGGAGAACCAGATTCATTTATTCATACGGACAGTGAAGAAAATGCCAACTATGCAGAATACAAAATCGTTGAAAGTCAAAGCCCAGAAGGTTTCAAAGAACCTAGCGAAAACGACACATGGATCTTGCGACTTTACGACAATGAAACAGGCATCATCCAGCTTAGACGAACAGGTGAAGCAAGTTGGCAATATCTCACCCATTCAACAGACGAAGAGGGCCGATTATGGGTGGCATTCACTGCTTACAATACGTTTGATTACCGGGAGATCCGGGTTAGAAAATTAGATCATGAAGGTAATCCTTTAGATGGTGCAGGTTTTGACATTAGGAAAATAGGAGATTCTTCCTTCCCGCTGTATCGAGCATACACAGGCAATCCATTAGAACCAGAAGAAACGAAACGTTTGTCTGGAATCGGTTACTTCTATCTTTATACGATCGGTGTAGAGAAGTACGTCGATTTAGAATACAGTCAACCACTCCGTTTGTCTATCGGTGAATATGAAGTTTCGGAATCTGTTGCACCAAATGGGTATCAATTGTCTGATCAAGTATTCCAGTTTGCACTGAATGAAGAAGGGAAATTTGTCATTGGAGAGACAGTCATCGAAGACGAAACTGATCCGTTACCGGAGGGTTATGACATCATCGATGGTGTATTACAAGTAACCTTAGAAGATGAACTAGCACCAATCGATCTGGAACTTTTGAAAGTTGACAGTATGAGTAGTCGACGTCTTGAAGGCGCAGAATTTTCAATTGAGAAACAAAATAGTGCAGGAGACTATGAACTCATCGACGGAGGCTTGGCACCAGATCCAAACGATTCTTCCCTATTCAATGCTTTGGATTTGACGGAAGGATTCTATCGGATCAAGGAAGTGAAGTCGCCGGACGGCTACAGGAAACTTCCAGGCTACTTTATTTTAGAAATTAGTTATCGAGAAGAACCAGAAGTGGAAAATGATCGGGTCGTTCCAGGAAAAGAAGCCGGGACACTAAAAGTTGAGATTTCTTATTATCCAAACGAAGAAGCAGAGACTCCTGATCTGCAGCAAGAATTAGAGTATGAACTTTTGGATACGAACCGAATCAGGCTACAGCTTAGTGTCGGGAATGATCCTGAAAATCCATTGCCTGCTACAGGGGGATCTGGACGATTATTCTATATCCTGCTTGCTGCATTCTTCGTGGCACTTGCCGGTGCAGCCTATGGTTTGTATGTCAGACAATCTAAAAAGGAGGGGGCAAGGTAATGAAAAAGCTGTTGTGTTTGATGCTTCAATTACTTGTTGTACTGCCATTTGTAGCAGTCCTTCTTCCTCAAACGATGTCGGCAGAAGAATTAGGGGAAGACGTTGTGGAATTCGTATTGCATAAACGGATGATTCGAGATATCGATTATAACGACCAATTTGAATTCCATGAAAATGACGGTCTGGCTATCTCTGAGGAAGCGGGAAAAACAGCAGATATCATTTCGCAGACAGTTCCGCTAAATGGAGCGACATTCGCCGTTTACGATATGACCGATTATTATCATGACAAAAAAGCTGCTGAGAACATGACCTCTAGAGAATTCGTCCAGCAAATCGCTGAAACGAGCAGAAACAATATCCGTCAGTTAATCACAGAAGAAAGACTTGCTCAGGTTGGGGAATCGGTAACGACTGGAAAAGATACGGTTGGTGGATTAGGAGATGGGATTGCACGCATCCAAGTACCTAAGAAAAACCAAGATCGAGATGCAGTTTATTTGATTTTTGAAGAATCAATTGATCCGGAAATCGGGTTGAATGTGGATATCGATCAAACAGCGATCCCGATTGCTGCTGTTTTGCCAATCTATCATCCAACAGAACCAACCGAGGAACTGCAAGAAATCCATATCTATCCTAAAAATGTCGGTTATTTAAGAGATCCATACTTTTTCAAGTATGGACGACAAAGAGGAACAACTGAAAAAGGACGCCCATTAGAAGGTGCTGTTTTTGCTCTGTATCAGATAATAGAAGGCGAAAAATATTATTTAGACATGGCTCCTGCGAATGACTTGAAAAATCAATGGATCAAACCAGCAAACAACGATCCTTTGAATGATAAAAATGTAAGCAAATTCATTTCAGATAAAGACGGTCTAGTCACGACAGGTCAACGATTCTTGCCCTCTGGTACCTATTATTTTGAGGAATTGAAAAGTGTAGAAGGGTACGAAATGGACGAAGCAAGTAAGCAAATCGAGGTCATTGTCCCTGAATCTTGGGTGGATGCAGAAGGACAGCCGCAATATGTAATGGTCAATGGGCAGAAGATGGCTGAATTGGAATCCGGAAAAGTTCCAGCCTCTGCCTATGAATCAGCAACACCACGCGTGTATAACGAGACCATAAAAGAAACAACGGACAAACCGAAAGAACCAAGTGGACCAAGCAATCCAAATCAACCTGTGAAAGGGTCCGTATTTCCACAAACCAATGAAGCAAGAACATTGATTTCTTTGTTAGGAATCCTTTTGTTGTTAGGTGCTGTTTTATTAATAAAAAAAGAACGGGGAGAAAAAAATGAATAAAAAAATGATGACCATGGGGATGAGTGCGCTGTTGCTCGCAGCTGTAGGTTTAGGAAGTTTTGGAAATGGAAAATTAGTTCACGCTGAAGAAGTCACGGAAAAACCAAGTGAAGTGACAATCACATTACACAAAAAAGCATTCACGACTGTGCCTGAAGAACGACCGAACAGCGGGTTGATATCAGATGATTTTGGCAATGAAAATCTTCCAGGCGTCGATTTTGAAATGTTTGATGTTACAGATGTCTATTATAATTTGCTGAAAGATGACCCTAGAACAACTGACATAGATGATGATGGGTTAGAACCTGCTGCTGCGATTGCTTTGATCCAATCAGATCACACAGCAGCATGGTTTGTATCTTATGGTATCGAAAGTATAGATAAGCAGACGACTGGCGAAAATGGTGAAGCTGTTTTTGAAAAGGTACAGGTAACTGAAACAACGGGAGAATTAAGAGATAAAGTCTATCTCTTCTTAGAAACATATTCACCAGCTCATATTTCAAGAATCGCGTCTCCAATGGTTGTCATGATGCCAGTTATGATGCCAGATATTATTGGCGGTGTATGGGATGGAACCTCTTGGAAAGATACGTACAACACCGATGTACACTTGTATCCTAAAAATGAAATCCAAGATTCTTCCAAAGAAATGAATGTAGATGAAGCGGACGTTAGAACAGTGACGATTCGCAATGAAAATGGTGAAGAAACGATCCGATATGTTGACTTGGAAAAAGGAAAAACAGTTTCTTATACAATAACTGCACCGATTCCTTACTTTATTGATGAAATCAATGAGGACAATAGAACAGTCATCACGCATTTCACGATCACAGATACGCCAACAGAAGGTTTGAGTTATTTTGATCAGGATATCCTTGTACAAGCAGGAGATACAACACTGATAAAAGATACTGATTATACAGTAACAAAAGCGGGTAACGGTTTTGTCGTGGAGATCATTCTTGAAACAGGAGGTATACCGAACAGAGCAACGCTTGAAAAATTAGGGAATCATCGCGGCGGGAAATTAACTGTTACCTATGACTTACAAGTCAATGCAGTCATCAATGCAGACGAATTCCATAACAATACAGCGTTGATCGAAATCGGTAGAGGTGACGAGTATGACTACAACGAACGTCGCGTACCACCAGAAGAAGTAACGACTGGCGGGAGAAGATTTGAAAAGTTTGATGCTTCAAGTAATGCTTTACTAGACGGTGCAAGATTTGAATTGTGGAACGAAGAGAAAACTGCTTATGCTGTTTTCTATAAAGATGGCGTACGATTACCTATTTATGAGTCAGGTGCTGATGCAGAAGAAATCACAATCGATTGGATAAGTGATAATAGTGTAGAGGCAACAGAATTTGTCTCAAATGACCAAGGATACTTCGAAGTTGTTGGATTAGATTACGGAACATATTTCATGAAAGAAACAGTAGCACCAGAAGGATATGTTTTACCAACAGGTGAAGCAGCTTTCACAGAGTTCAATGTAGAACTTGGTAGCTATGATGATGAACTTGTGATTGTGGGCTATGAGTATCCAGGAGCAGCACGCGTACCAAACGTAAGACAAGGATTTCTTCCTTCTACTGGAGGAAACGGGATCTTAGCATTCTTGCTGATCGGTCTAAGTTTGATGATTGGGGCCTACAGCTGGTACCGTAAATCTAAAATGAAGTCTGAAGTATAAGCAACAAAAATAAGCTGCAGCAATCGGTTTTTATAAAGGTTGCTGCGGTTTTTTTAAATAAGAAGGTGAAGAAAATGAAAAAGAAAACAGAGAAAAGACCTCAAACAAAAATCAGTATATTATTACAATTATTCATGGCAGTGATGTTTTTTACAGGAGCTGCAGTTTTTACATATCCATTTTTAGCTGATGCTCTCAGCAATTATTTGGACCAAAGAAGGATCGAGAATTATCAAAAACAGCTTGCACGAGAGAAAGAAGAAAAAAATGAGCAACGATTAGCGGTACAAGAAAAGAAAAATCAGGCGCTTGCTCGTACGGCAGCCATCCCAGGAATGGGTCAAGTCAAAGATCCTTTTGAACAAGCGGTTAGAGATGTCCGAAATCCAGGAAAAGAATACTACGAACAACATATGATCGGAGCAATCTATATTCCGAAAATCAATGTTAGCTTGCCTTTATTCGATGAAACAAATGATCTTTTATTAGATAGAGGAGCGACAGTTCTACAAGGTACCTCTTTTCCAATTGGAGGAGAAAGTACACATTCCGTCATTACCGCCCATAGCGGTGTTGCTGAGAAAAAATTGTTTACAGATCTTGAAAAAATGGAGAAAAATGACCGTTTCTATCTTGAAGTATATGGTCGTATGCTCGCTTATGAAGTCGTTGAGAAAATCGTTGTCCTTCCAACAAAAACAGATACATTAGCAATCAGAGAAAAACAGGATCTGGTCACACTTATTACTTGCACACCTTATACTGTGAACACCCACAGGTTACTGGTGACAGGAAAGCGATTCCCTTTTACAGAAGAAGCCTCTTCGAAGATGGAAAAGACAAAAAGATACCATCTTTATCGATTACTTGCGCTCTTACTAGGGGTATTGTTAATACTAACTCTTTTCGGTTATTGGGGTTATCGAAAATTTAAAAGACAAAAACAACCAAAGAAAAATAACAGATGATAGACCAATTATTAAGAATAACATAATAAATTTCAGCTGCTTGGAAGAGACAAAAGCGATTAAATCGCCTATTTTCAGTTTTTTTTAACGTTTTCTAAAATGACATTTTACAGGTAAGCCAACTTGTTTCACAAAGGCTTCTTTGATATTGTAGAAGCAAGAAGAAAGATGGAGGGATTTTTTATGGCAAAAATCATGGTAGTCGAGGATGAAGAAATCATTCGACAATTGATTATGGAAGAACTTGAGAAATGGCAATTCGAAACCTTTGGAACGACCGACTTCAACCAAGTATTTTCAGACTTTGAAAGAGAAGAACCACAGCTTGTATTGCTAGACATCAATCTTCCTGTTTTGGATGGGTATTATTGGTGTCAAAAAATACGTGAAGTATCGAAAGTACCGATCATTTTTATCTCCAGCAGGAATACGAATATGGACATGATCATGGCCATGAACATGGGAGCAGATGATTTTGTGACAAAGCCTTTCCAAATCGATGTACTGATTGCCAAAATCAATGCGTTGCTTCGCCGTTCTTATAATTACACAGAATTATCCAGTGAAATGATGAGCCATAATGGTATTACGTTGAATGTCGACAACGGAAGTATGGAGATCAATGGAGAGATCATTGATTTGAGCAAAAATGAATACCGCCTGCTATTTATTTTGATGAAACACAACGGAAAGATCTTAAGCCGTGAAAAATTGCTGCGAGCACTTTGGGATGACGAGCGGTTTGTAGATGACAATACATTGACAGTGAACATCAATCGGTTACGCCGAAAAATCGAACAGGCAGGTATCCAAGGCTATATCGAAACAAAAGTAGGACAGGGATATATCGTTCCCTGAAAGGATGATCGGTTAAGATGAATTTCTTTAAATATTTGAAAGATCAGTGGACATTAATCTTGGGATGGCTGTTTTTTATTGCCTTAACGATCTTTGTGATGTGGCTAGCCCCAAATATCAAAGTGGATTTGAGCACGATTGCTTATTTAGCTTTGATCGAGGGAGTCTTTCTGATTTTTTATCTGCTAGGTGGCTACTTGAGCAAAAGAAGATGGTGGGGGAAGTTAGCTGACATACAAAAAACATCTCCTTTGCAAAATTATTTGAGTGGCGGGCGGACAGAAGAAGAAAAACTGGTGGAAGAATATATCAATCAGCTGATCCGCGAACATCAAGAAGTGATGCAATCAGCAATCAGCAATCAACAAGACCAAAAAGATTATATTGACTCATGGGTCCATGAGATCAAAGTGCCACTTTCCGCTTCCAAGTTACTGGTTCGTTCGATCGAGTTCGATATTGACGATCAAAAGTATACCTTACTCGAAAATGAATTATCAAAAATCGACGAATACGTAGAGCAAGTCTTGTATTATGCAAGACTCGACAGTTTCTCGCGGGACTATCTCATCCAAGAGTATGGATTGAAAGGAATCATCCAGCCTGTGATACGCAGTCAGGCCAATTATTTTATCCAAAAAAATCTTCGCTACGAAATCATTGGTGAGGATCATACTGTTCTGACTGATGCTAAATGGGTCGCTTTTATCTTCAACCAACTGCTTAGCAATGCCATCAAATATACGCCGGATCACGGAAATATCATGGTGAGCATAAAAAAGGAAGCGCAAGGAGTCAGCCTTTCTGTTAAAGATTCAGGAATCGGTATCCCGGAGGAAGATTTGAAACGAATCTTTGATAAGGGATTTACTGGAAGAAATGGACGACTTAGTAAAACGCATTCAACAGGATTAGGCCTGTATTTGGCAAAAAATCTGGCAGAAAAATTAGGTATCCAATTGACGGCTGAATCAACTGAAGGAAAAGGGACGACAATGACTTTATTTTTCCCAATCTTAAATTTTTATAATGAAAAACGTTAGAAAATCGTTAGAAACGAAAAAAAACGCTTGTGTTGTTAACGTTTTCGCTGATAAGTTTCTTATCATGTGAAATAAAAGGAGATTGGTTATGGAAATTTTAATAGCATTAGTCCCTATGTTGGCATGGGGTAGTATTGGTTTAGTAAGTGGTAAAATTGGTGGCGATGCCAATCAACAAACACTAGGAATGACGATTGGTGCATTTCTGTTTTCTTTAGTTGTCTTTTTCGTTGTTAGTCCTGTAATCACCCCTTGGATTTTCTTGATCGGATTTTTATCTGGCTTAGCTTGGAGTGTTGGACAAAATGGACAATTCCATGGAATGAAGTACATGGGTGTTTCTGTAGGGTTACCATTGTCTACTGGTTTTCAATTAATTTTGAATACGATTGCGGGAGCCGTTTTCTTCCAAGAATGGACACAAACGAAAGATTATGTATACGGTATTATTGCTTTAGCTCTTCTTGTAAGCGGTGCGTATTTGACGGCACGACAAGATGACGAAGGAAAAATAGATACAGATAATAAAATGCTTGATTTTGGTAAGGGCTTTAGAGCATTGATCTTCTCTACGATTGGTTATGGCGTATATACGATCATTGTCAACTGGGCGAATTTGGATGCGATGTCAATTATCTTACCTCAAAGTATCGGAATGATCTTAGGCGCAAGCTTCTTTGCCTTCCGTAAAGTTAAAGTAGATCAATTTGTATGGAAAAACATGATCTGTGGATTATTATGGGGCTTAGGTAATATCTGTATGCTTCTTACAGTCAAATCCCTTGGTTTAGCTGTTGGATTCTCACTTTCACAAATGGGGATCATTATTTCTACTTTAGGTGGGATTTTCATCCTTGGCGAAAGAAAAACGAAAAAAGAGCTCATTTATGTTATTGTTGGTTGCCTTTTAGTCATTTTAGGTGGTATCCTTTTAGGGTACATGAAAACAGTTTAATCACTGTTTTCCAACCTAAAATGGGGAGGAACTTCAATGGATTTGTTTCGTAAGAAAGAGATCAATCTCAATCATACGAGTGAGATGAAAAAAGAACTAAAAACGTCTGATTTGATCATGCTTGGAATTGGCGCGATCATCGGTACGGGAATATTTGTGGTGACAGGGGTTGCGGCCAATCAAAATGCTGGTCCAGCACTGTCACTTTCATTTGTTTTAGCTGCAATCGTTGTCATTTTGTCTGGACTGAGTTTCGCAGAGTTTGCTTCGCGAGTGCCAGTGATCGGTGGGCCATATGCCTATCTGTATGTTGTCTTTGGTGAATTTGCTGCCTGGTTGACAGGGTGGTTGTTGATCGGGGAATTTTTGCTAGCAGTTTCTTCTGTGGCTTCCGGCTGGTCTGGCTATATGCAAGGTTTCTTGAAAAGCTTAGGGGCCGAACTTCCACAAGCATTAACTGGCGGGTACAATCCGGAAAATGGTACATACATTGACTTGATTGCGGTGCTCGTAGTGATATTCGTCACTTACATCGTGTCGCTTGAAGCCAAGAAAGCATTACGTTTGAATAATGTCATGGTATATGTCAAATTTGGTATCATCGCGTTGTTTATCATTGTAGGGATATTTTTCGTTAAGCCTGATAATTGGCAGCCATTCATGCCTTTTGGTTTTTCCGGTGTGCTAGATGGTGCAGCTCTTGTTTTTTTTGCTTTCTTGGGATTTGATGCTGTTGCAATGGCATCTGAGGAAGTCAAAAATCCACAAAAAGACGTACCAAGAGGGATTATTGGTTCGATACTGATCGCTACGGTCCTTTACATTATCGTGACGCTGATTTTGACAGGAATCGTTCCTTATACTGAACTAGGCGTTAATGATCCAGTGGCCTTTGCCATGAGGTATGTAGGACATGGGACAGTTGGCGCAGTGATCGCTGTAGGGGCAATCTTGACGTTGCTGACGGTGACGATCTCGATGATGTATTCACTCGCTCGTTTGTTGTTTGCTGTCAGCAAGGATGGTTTGCTGCCTAAATTTATGACAGAAATCGATCAAAAGCATCGTACACCGAAAAAAGCGACTTATGCCGCTGGTGTGGCAGCCATATTCTTTGCCGGATTTTTCCCATTGAATGTATTAGCGGAACTAACGAATATCATGGCGCTTGCCTATTTGATGCTAGTTAGTCTAGGCTTACTGAAGTTAAGAAAAATGTTTGGCAAACCAAAAGCAGGAGAATTCAAAGTGCCATTCGTTCCTATCTTGCCAATCGTCTCGATCTTGACTTGTATCGTCTTGATGCTTCGTCTGCAAACGGTGACTTGGATCGTGTTCGGTATCGTAATGGTTATTGGACTGATCATTTATTTTGGCTATGGCTATGGACACAGCAAGATGAACGAGAAATAGGCTCCAATGGAGAAGTTAGAAGAAAGATAAGAAAAACGCCCACCAACAGTGTAATAAACTGTTGATGGGCGTTTGTTTTAGTAACGAACGAAAAATGGTCTATTGGGTTAAATCCAAAAGTTTTTGTTTCAGATCTTCTTCCATGTGTCCAAGTTCTACTTCTGCATGACGACGTTTTTCTTTTCCTTCTTTTTGGATACGCAAAGTTTCTTGGATCGTTTCGATCAAATCGTTTTGTGTAGTTTGCAGGGTCTCAATATCCACGATTCCGCGTTCGTTTTCTTTCGCTGTTTCGATGGCTGAGATTTTCAGCATCTCTGAATTTTTCTTCAATAAGTCGTTTGTTGTTTCAGAGACTTGGCGTTGAGCGGTCACTGCATCTTTTTGACGAAGCAAAGTCAATGCGATCACGACTTGGTTTTTCCACAGCGGAATGGCTGTAGCGATAGATGCTTGGATCTTTTCAGCTAAGGCTTGATTCGTGTTTTGAATCAAGCGGATTTGTGGGGCTTGCTGAATCGTGATCTGTCTAGCTAGGCGAAGGTCATGTGTACGTTTATCCAGACGATCTAGGAATTGTGTATAATCGTTGGCAATCTGGACATCCATCTGGTCACCAGTTTCTTCTGCTTTTTTCATTGCTTCTGGAATGATCGTTGATTGAAGTTCTTCCATTTTCAATTCTCCAGCAGCAATATAAATATTCAATGCATCAAAGTAGTCTTTGTTTTTTTGGTAAAGCTGTTCTAACATCAGATTATCTTTTAATAGTCCGTCTTTTTCTTTATCTAATTTCACTGAGATCTTGTCGATTTGTGCACCAATTTTTTGATATTTTGCTGTCACTTCATAAATCGATTGTTTGACCTTACCGAAGACACGTTGGAAGATATTTCCTTCTCCGGCACGCAGTTCGTCAGGGTTGGCTTCTTGGAGACGGTACATTAGTTCAGTCAACGAATCTCCGACTGGGCCAATATCTTGAGCTTGTACGTGATTCAACATTGATTGTGAGAACTCACTTAATTTCGCTTGAGCAGCTGAGCCATAGCTGGTGACAGACTGTGCATCATTGGCATCGATTTTTGCTGCCAGCTGTTTTGCTTGTTCTTGACGTTCCGCCGGTAGTTTGTCAATTAAGCGAGCAGCTGTCTGCTGCTCTTGGAGCTGATCAATCTCCGCTTGTTGTGAAGTGGTCAGCGTATCTGTTGGGGTTGAAAACGGGTTGTTCAATAAGTCTTCAAGTGTATCGTTAACTGGTGTGACATCTTTTGTTTCAGTCGGTTTATGATCCATAAAAAATTCCTCCTTGTCGAATCTGTTCTCGATTCTTACATGAATATCTCTACTTTAGAAAAAGTACTCGAAACAACCAGACATCATCTGAATGTTCCGAGTCTTTTTTATGAACAAAAGAGTTACTCTTTTTGTTCTGGTTCATGTTTATTATCACGCTTTAAGCTTTGTTTCGCAACAGATATCTCTACGTCGATGTCGTCTAGGTCATCAGCGACGAATTTTTGATAATCTTGTGCGATCAAAGCTGACAGCTGGTCGATGATCTGCGCGCTTTCTTCTAGCTTTTCATAGGTCTGTTTGTTTTTGATCTCATGGTCATTGATCTCATTATACTTATTTGTCAAATCAACTAGATTCGGCAGATGCGTATAAAGAAACTGACTTGCTTCATGCAGTCGGTTTGGTTCTTTCACCAATTCTTTGAATAAAGCTTTTGCTGCTTTGACTGGGTCATGGCGGAGATCGATTGCTTTAAGTTTGGCTGTCTGCTGCATATTCATTTGCAATTGATTGATCTCATTTTTTGTTTGATTCATTGTTTGTCGAAAAAATGAGATTTCATTCGCTGTCATACCGTTTTTTTCATAGTGAGTTTCAAGTTCGTCAGTCAGTGCAGGAATTTCTTCTTGTTTTCCCTTTTTCCTGCGCGAACCGAAGAGCCCCCACAAAACTAAAACTACGCCTATCAATAATAGTCCTAGAACAAAAGAAAAACCATTGTTTCGGACAAAGAGAAACAGCAAGACCAGTGCTAGAAGCCACGGCCAATTTCGTTTTATCATAATAAGCCCTCCAAGTCATTTATCATTGAGTATTGAATTCTTTCCGTTATTCGATTACATTCTTATTTTAGCATACTGACTACTAGAAAGAGTATCGGACTAAAGAAGGATTTTCTATATTTAGAGAAAATCTAAGGTTTATCTATGGTAAACTAATAGGGAGTTTTCGAGAAAAATTGAAAAATGAAAAAAAAGCAGTTATGATTACAAAGAAAGCAGGAGAAGATATGCTGAACAATGAGCAATTTGAAGAAAAAACAATCAGTCGCAAAGAAATCTATAGCGGGAAAATTATCGATGTTGCTGTAGATGAAGTTCGTTTACCAGACGGAGGAACTTCGAAGAGGGAACTGGTATTTCATCCTGGCGGTGTTGGGATCATTGCTTTTGATGAACATGACCGCCTGCTCCTTGTCAAACAGTTTCGAAAGCCTTTAGAAAAAGTGATCTTGGAGATCCCAGCTGGAAAAATCGATCCAGGAGAAGGAAAAAATCCTGAAATGACTGCAGCCAGAGAATTAGAAGAAGAAACCGGCTATCGTGCGAAGTCGCTGAGCCATCTTATTTCGATGTATCTTTCACCAGGTTTTGCAAATGAAGTCCTTCATATTTATCATGCACAAGGAGTAGAGAAGGTCGAGAATCCTTTAGCTCAAGATGAAGACGAAGTACTGGAGCTGTATCATCTAACTCTTGAAGAGGCACAACAAGCGATGAAAGATCAGTTGATTTGTGATGCAAAGACGATTTATGCGATTCAATACTGGGAATTATTGACCAAAGGAAAGTAGAGGGATCGGCTTATGGCCAAAGGACCGCTTATTACGCGAAGCGAACTTCGCAAGCGACAACAAGCACAAGCAAGCGAGTCATTAAAAAAACAGCGAAAAGCAGAAACAGCTTATCAGCAAGAAGAAAAAAAGATTGCCAGCTTTTATCGTAAAGAAAGCAAAAAGAATAAACCAATCACGAAAACAAGGATCAGTGAACGAGAAAAGACGACCAAATGGAACTCTTTTTTGATGAAATCTCTTATTATTGTTATCCTAATGTTATGTGTGGTTTTTTTAGCAATCGCATTTATATAGAAAGAAGGAATTAAAAAGATGAAAATCGGTATTATCGGCGCAATGGAAGAAGAAGTAAAAATTTTGAGAGAGAACCTAAGCGAACCATTATCATGGGAACGCGCAGGCGCTTTATTTATTTCAGGTTCATTAGGTAACCACGAAGTGATTGTCGTACGTTCCGGTATAGGAAAAGTCTTAGCATCTATTACCACAAGTCTGTTGATCCAACAATACGGCGTGAACATGGTGATCAATACAGGTTCAGCTGGCGGGATCGGTGAAGGTTTACAAGTAGGCGACATTGTTATATCAGACAAAGTAGCTTACTTTGATGCAGATGCAACAGGATTTGGCTACAAACCAGGTCAATTACCAGGAATGCCTCTATATTATGAAGCAAGCACATATTTGCGCAGTGAAATGGCTAAAGCAGCAAAAGCAACGGATTTGAATGCAAAAGAAGGATTGATCGTTACAGGCGATACATTTGTCGACTCTCCAGATAAAATCAAAGAAATCTTAACGAATTTCCCTGAAGCTTTAGCTTGTGAAATGGAAGGAGCCGCTGTTGGACAGACGGCCCGTCAGTTCAATATCCCATTTTTGATCGTACGTGCAATGAGTGACACAGCAGATCACTCGGCGACACAAAGCTTTGATGAATTTATCGAAGACGCAGGCAAGCGATCAGCAGAAATGGTGATCGAATTTGTCAAACATCTCGTATAAGGAGGACTAAGATGAACGCATTGATTTCGATTGACTATACCTATGATTTTGTTGCAGAGGATGGAAAGCTGACGACTGGTGCAGCAGGTCAAGCAATTGAAAAAAAGCTGACTGCCCACACAAAAAAGTTTATGGAGCAAAAGGATTTTGTCATTTTTGCCATTGATGCACATGATCCAAAAGATTCTTTCCATCCAGAGAACCGCTTATTTCCTCCGCATAATGTGATAGGAACGAGTGGACGGGAATTGTACGGCTCTTTAAAAAATTTGTACCAAGAGCATGAGCAGCAGGAAAATGTTTATTGGATAGACAAACGGCATTATTCCGCTTTTAGTGGAACAGATCTAGACATTCGTTTGCGAGAACGTCAGATCACAGATGTTTATTTGTCCGGCGTGTGTACAGATATTTGTGTGTTGCATACAGCAGTTGATGCGTATAATCTAGGATACAAACTCCATATTTTCAAAGATGCCGTGGCAAGTTTTGATCCTGTCGGACACGAATGGGCATTGAGACATTTTGAATCCGCGTTAGGTGCAGAGATTCTATAAAAAAACAAAACTTTTTTTAAAATAAAAATCAAAAAATAATAAAAGAAGAGCGTAAAACGAATTACATTGTTTTGCGCTCTTCTTTTATTTGTTATTTTTTATCAAAAATATAATTTCAATTATAATAAATCCCTTTATTATTAACAACTAAAGTTATATTTTTCTTTTTATAAAATATCACTTATTATAATTTTGTTTTTTATTGACAGCAAAAATAAATTAGGTAATACTTTAGGTAAACGCTTTCTAACTTGTTTCAGGAGGGATGGACTTGATAAAAAAACGAATAAAATACAGTGCACTAATGATGAATATCCTCATGCTTAGTACCTCGATTTTGACTTCTGTCGTTGAAGTTGCTGCTAACGAACAGACTGTGAACGAACAAAATGCACACGTGAACAGCAAAGAAACGTCAATATTGGAGGAAGAATCAACGGCTAGTGAAGAGAAGGATGTGGAAGAAGGAAATGATCCTATGATAAAAGAATCAGAAAATGAAAAGGAAGAAAAGCAATCTGATGAAGTTCCTGAAGAGTGGAAAGGGGTAGTTTTCGGAGAAAGCACAAGTGCCAGTAGATATGCGATTGAACCATTAGAAGACGGCGTGCGGCTTTCTTCCACGAATAACGGTGGGAAATTCCAGTCAAGCGGATCAGATGGAATGACCTATTATTATCAAGCCATTCCGAAAGATACCAATTTTAGGATACGGGCGACGATTGAAATAGAATCTTGGACCTATACGAATGCTCAAGAAGGATTTGCTTTGATGGTGAGAGACACAGTGCCAAAAGATCATTTGTTTGGGCAAGCATTTTATTCGAATTCATTTGCTATACTGGGCAGTCGGATCGAATATGTCTGGGACTCGGATAGACAAGAAGTGGTCAACACGAACGGCAGTAAATATACGATGCGACTTGGATTGGGGACACGGGCAATCACAGGGATATCATCTGAAGATCCTCAAGCCGCACCTGCTCCTGGGAGTGTCTCAGTGGAAACAACGCCTTTAGAGACTTCAGCAGGGCTCTTAGAAAAAGAAGCAGGTTCTTATAATATATTCGGAAACGGTCATGGGAATCTGTTTCCGGCTACGGATTCGATTACTAAACTAGATGTAGAGATGAAAAAAACGAACACTGGTTTAGAGGCATATTATTACGATCCTGAAACAGGGGAAGAACTAGCTTCTAACATCATGTATGACTGGGAAAAGCTATATGCTTCCGATGAATCGGTTATCTATGCAGGATTTGCTGCAGCAAGGAATATGACGATCAAGGTAGAAGGAATCGAAGTGGCTTACTCAGATCCTGCGACAGATCCTCCTGGACAAGAAAGGCCCACTCGCTTGATTGATCCGATTTACACTGTGACCTCTAGTAATCATTCAGGAAACCAAGACCATACTATGTCCTTTAGAGCAAATGCTGACGGATTATTAACAATCAAAAATCAAGCAACAGGAGAGGTACTTGAGAACGCGAAAGACTTGGCAATCACTGCAAATCGGGAATTTGATTATCAGACAAAACTGATGGAAGGAACGAACGAATTTACTTTCAGTTTTACGCCAGATAAAAACTATCCGCCAGAAGAATACGTAGAGATGGCTAGTTATGAAACAAAGGAGATCCTGCATACAGTTGACTACCATAAACCTAAATACTCGACAGTTTATGTAACACCGGAAGGGTCAGATACAGGAAGCGGAAGCAGACAAAATCCGTTATCTCTGACGCAAGCATTGAGATACGCATATGCTGGGCAGACAATCGTCCTGGCTCCTGGAACTTATTCCTTTGAAAGAGGATTAACGATTCCAAAAGGAGTTAACGGGACTAGAGAAAACCCGATTCAATTGATTGCAGAGAAAAATCAAGAAAACAAGCGACCTGTACTTGATTTTAAAGGAACTGGAAATGGGATGACACTGTTTAGTCACTACTGGGTTTTACGTGGGTTTGACGTTACAAATAGTGCTGCTATGCAAAAAGGATTGCAGATTTCTGGAAACCATAATTTGATTGAAGAGATTCATGCTTATCGGAATGGAAATACAGGAATCCAAATCAGTGGTAGCTCAAATGATCCTTTCGAAGCATGGCCAGCGCATAACTTAGTCAAGAACTGTACATCTTTTGAAAATGCTGACCCGGGATTTGAAGATGCCGATGGATTTGCGGCCAAACTGACGACAGGAGAAGGGAATGTATTTGACGGTTGTATCGCTTATCATAATGCAGATGATGGTTGGGATCTTTTTGCTAAAAATGAAACAGGTTCGATCGGGAAAGTAGTCATCAAAAACTCAGTTGCTTATCGAAACGGTTGGGTACCGGGAGTTGAAGGAGAAGGGAACGGCAATGGATTCAAAATGGGTGGTTCCTCTTTATCGGGCCCTCATGAATTGATCAATAGTTTGTCTTTCGAAAATCTTGCGAAAGGAATCGATTCCAATAGTGGAACAGATATTATCGTCAATAGCAGTACAAGCTTCAACAATGGTTCCTATAATGTGGCTCTTTATACCTCTTCGGCAGGAAACACAGACTTCCATGCTTCTGGTATCTTATCTTTCCGAACAGAAAATCTTGAGATGAGAGAGCAGATCCGCCCATTGAATCAAAACGAAGATCAAATCTATCACTCGTTGAACTACTATTGGAATGAACGAGAGAAACAATCAGAAAATACTCTTGGACATACCGTATCAAAAGATTGGATCGAATCTCTAAATACACATTCGCAAGAAGGGCAGCAGCCTGTTACGCGCTATGCGAATGGAAGCATCCATGTCCATGGATTGATGCAAATCAAACCGGAGAATCGTCAAACAGAAAAGGGAAAAGTAGATGGTCTTCCACTATCTGTAGGTGCTACTTTTGACGGAGAAACCTCACCGTCTTCGGAGTATCCAGAATATGCAATCGTACAAGAACCAAATCAGACAAAACCAAACGAACAAAATAATCCAATCATTATCCAAGAGGCAAATGGTGTGACGGAGAATGCAGAAGGAAATATCATCGAACTGAAGCCTTTTACAGTATCTGTGTCAACATTCACACCAAATCAAGGAACACCTGTCTTTGAAGATATGCGTTATTTCCCAGAAAAGATCCAAATCGTTGAAACACAGTCAAGTGCTCAATTTTCTAATCATACCGCTATTTTTTCAGCACCCTCAAAAGGAGAATATACGCTAGAAGTCACTTATCGTTCGGAAATATTTGATGGTGAAAAATGGGTTGCTCATACAGAACCTGTTACCCAGCAAAAAGCGATCACAGTGCGAGAAGCTGTCAGTGTGCCACCAGGAACTGATGAACCAGAAGGGGAAAATCCAGGAAATGGATCGCCAAATGAAAAACCTTCTGATCCAGATGGGGCAGCAAAAGAAAGGGAAAAAGATGGCGCTCAAGGACTTCCACAAACGGGAGAGTCTAATAGCCCGTTGTTAGCAGTAGCTGGAGGAATTTTGTTAATCGGTGTAGCTGCTTATGTCATGAAACAGCGAAAAAAATAAACGCACTGTATCCTTTTGATAAGGTAGAACAATTAGTTGAGGAAAGTAAAAAAAGAAGGAAGTGAGACGTCCATTCGTTCCACTTCCTTCTATCATTTTTATAGATGAGATCCCACTTGCTGTGTTTGTTTGGCTGTTCTTATTACTTGATGCAGGACAGCTTTTTCACAACCTCTTACCAGATTCGCACTCTTTTTTCTGGCGCTAGATACATAGCATCTTGTTCCGTGACACCAAATGTTTCATAGAATTCGTCAAGGTTTTTGGGTTGCACATTTGCTCGGAGTTTAGCAGGGGCATGAACATCGATTTGCAGTAAAAGTTGTTGGTATTCTTTTTTTGCTTTTGTACGCCAAATCGTTGCCCAATTGACAAAGAATTCTTCGATAGAAAGATCTGATTCTGTTTTTGCTGCTTCCAATGCACAGCTTAGACCGCCTGCATCCGCAATGTTTTCTGAAACGGTTAATTTTCCGTTTACTTTTCCGTCAGCAAAAGGCAGACCATCAAATTCTTCGATCATTGCTTGTGCTTTGTTTTGGAATTGTGCAAGATCTTCTTCTGTCCACCAATTGTTCAAGTTGCCATATTCATCAAACAAAGCGCCGTTATTATCAAATGCATGGGAAATCTCATGAGCGATAACAGCTCCGATTCCCCCGTAATTAGCAGAGCTTGATTGTTCTAGACTGTAAAATGGCGCTTGAAGGATGGCTGCCGGAAAAACGATCACATTCCGGAATGGATGGTAATAAGCATTGACTGTATCAGCGCTCATTTCCCATTCTGAACGATCCACTGGTTTATTCCATTTGCTGAAACGATCTTTCAATGTGAGTTTGCTGAAAGCAAGGGTGTTTGAAAGCAAAGTACCACCTTGATCTGCAGGCACTGTTTTGAATTGGTCGAATAGTGCTGGGATCTTATCGGGGTAACCGACTTGGATACCTAAGTTATTTAATTTTATGACGGCTTTTTCTTTTGTTGCATCCCCAAGCCAGTCATTTTCTTCTAGCCGTTTTTTATAAACGGCAATCATTTTTTTCACCATTTGCTCTACATCTTTTTTAGCAGCTTCGCCGAAATATTTTTTCCCGTAGTAATCACCAACGACTTGATCAAATTGACCAGAAGCAAGGTAATAAGCTGCTTTTTTCTGAGGCATTGCTTCGTCTGTTCCAGACAATACGCGAGAATAGATTCCGCTGACTTGGCGGAATTCTTCTGATAGATACCCACTAAGAGAACGTACTGTTTTAATGATCATCCAGCTTTTGAATAAGGGAAAATGAGCTTCTGTCAGGATGTCATTCAAATGATCAAAGTACACTGGATCAGTGACAATCACTTTATCTGGGGTTGTCCCAATCAAACTAGTGACAAGTTTTTTCAAGTCAAGTTTATCTGTGTATTGAATAAATGTGTCAAAAGATTGCGGATTATACATTTTGCTGTAATCTGCGTTTTCTTCTGCACTTTTTACATGAGGAGCAATCAATTTATCAAATTGCACTGCTTGTTCTGTGATTGCTTCTGCCTGACTTTTTTCTTTGCCAGCAAGCTCCAATAATTGAACTGCCATATCAAAGAAAACGCCCATTAGTTGTGCACCGTTAGGATGTTCTGGTGCATAATACGTCTTATCTGGAAGAAATAAAGAAGGCGGATAAGCAAAGAAGGCATTCGTCTGTGCATTCTTCATATCAGCATCTACATCTAGATTAAATGGCAATGGTAGTGTATCCAACAACCATTCCGGGAATTGCTCATTCAATTCGTCGAAAGACTGCAATGATTCAACTTTCTCGATTACAGGCTGAAGTGGTTGAGCATGCAACTCATTTCTTCGGTCATAATCGTTTGCCAATTGATAATAAGCAAGGAAATGTTTCATTTTTTCTGAAGATACTTTTTCTGGATGGGCAAGCAGATCGTCTGTTTCTCCCATCAAAAGTTGGTCGATTCCGTCAACTAAGTCTTGGAAACCGCCTGTAGCTGGTTTATCTGCAGGGATTTTTGCTGTTTTTTGCCATTCTTCATTGACTGCTTCATAGAAATCTTGTTTCAATCGTTCTTTGTTCATTCATCGATCGCTCCTTTTTTGTTTCGTGTGCCCATTATCTTACAAAATGAAGGAATTAACAAATAGAACATAAAAAAATTTGAAAATTCGGACAATCAAACTGATTTGTTTTTTTCAATCGTTCACTTATAATGAAAAAAAGGAGGCGATCCCAACTGAAACAAGTAGTGGATAAACCTTTCTATTTTAAAATAGATAAAAAAATCAAAAAATTAGCCAGCACCCAGCAACTACAGTCAAAAAAAAGCGAACGGCTTTTTTTAGCACTGATTTTTGAAGATCAAAGTTATGTGATCATCGATCAATCAGGACATCCGACAGAATATTCTCCAGCAGAATATACCTATCAAGAGGGCATTTCTCGTAGCCAATGGAGACTGCTCAATGAAGCACCAATCGAGTTCTCTCAATGGATCAACGGAAAAGAAGAGGTGCCTGTTTTGATCGAAGAAAAAAGGTCAGGAAAAGAACTCGTAAATTGTTGGGTGGGATTGCCAGAAGAACGTTTTTTAAGATATAAGAAATGGGCTACTCCTTCAGGTTATCTTTGCGGGACTTATGCGGCGGCGGTTTTACTTGCCTACTATCAAGACTATCGTAAAGAGTGGATGCTTCCCCTAGAGATCCGCAAGAAAAACACGTCTAACTCGATGGCATTGACAAAGGCGTTGCGTAGCCAAATCCAACCACTAGGCCTTCCTACGATCCCTTTTCAAGTCAGTACAGGGATTTCTAGTTTTTTAAAGAAGAATGGCAATCACGAGCGTGCACGAGCAACTCTTCTAGGTTCATGGCAGCGAGCCACAAAACGTATACGTGAAGGCAAGCCTGTGATGATTGGAATCCTGAAAGTACTTGGTAGTACTTACGGCAATCATTGGGTGACGGCGTATGCTTATTTTGAAACTGAAACAGGGGAACGTTATTACAAAGTACACGACAATTGGGGGGACTACCATAAAGTTATTCCTGCCAGTTGGAGTAACGGAACAGTTTCACTTCCTTAAGAATTTGCTGAAATTAACAGAAAATCTTGGGAAAATATGTTAAACTATCGAAGAATAGAGAAGTTTTGGGGAGGACTACATGAGTAATAAGTATCAGGATGACACGTTGAAGATTTTTAGTTTGAATGGGAATCGTCCATTAGCTGAAAAAATCGCGAAAGTGTTTGGAACAGAATTAGGTAAAAGCGTCGTGAAGCAATTTAGTGATGGGGAGATTTCCATCAATATTGAAGAAAGTATCCGTGGGGATCACGTGTACATCGTTCAATCAACGAATGCACCTGTCAATGACTATTACATGGAACTGCTGATTATGATTGATGCAATGAAGCGAGCAAGTGCGAAAACGATCAATGTCGTATTGCCTTACTATGGGTATGCTAGACAAGACCGCACGGCGAAACCTCATGAACCGATCACTGCGAAATTGATTGCTAACTTGATCGAAGAAGCAGGGGCAACTCGAGTACTGACTTTAGATCTGCACACGGTTCAAGTACAAGGATTCTTTGATATTCCTGTAGATAATTTATTTACGATGCCATTGTTTGCTCATTATTACCGTCAATTAGGTCTGATGGGAGATGACATCGTAGTTGTGTCGCCAAAAAACAGCGGCGTTCAGCGTGCACGTAGTCTTTCAGAATATTTGAACAGTACATTAGCCATCGTAGACCATGCAGATGATGCCTCAACGGAGGGTGGTTATGTGATTGGTGATGTTCAAGGAAAGACATGTATCATGGTAGATGATATCTTGAACACCGGAGCAACGCTTGCACGAGCAGCAAATGTATTAAAAGAAAACGGCGCAAAAGAAGTATATGCCTGTGCGTCACATGGATTATTGTCCGATCATGCGAAAAGCATTTTAGACAATGCACCAATCAAAGATATTTGTATCACTGATTCTGTTTTCACAGAAGAAAATCGTCATCCAGAAAACTTAACGATCGTGACATGTTCAGAATTAATGGGTGAAGCGGTCAAACGCATCCATGAAAATACACCGATGAGTCCGTTATTCCGTCTGGAAGAAAAAGAATTCGAATAAGAAAAAAGACAAAAAACGAGAAGATTAATTAGCAACGAGAAGAAAGACTGCACCTTATTTTGGGCAGTCTTTTTTTCGCTACACTAAGTGCCTTCTAGGTAAAAGTAATCTCTTCTTTGGTATATTCGCTGTTTTATGCTAGAATGTGCCTAGCGATAATTTGGAAGGGATGAATGAAGTGAAAACTATTTATTTGGATCATGCGGCAACTACCCCCATGCATCCGCAAGTAATTGAAGCGATGACGGCGATCATGCAAGAAACGTTTGGTAATCCTTCAAGCATACATGGGTTTGGCCGCCACGCGCATGAAAAAATGGAAACAGCAAGACAAATCATTGCAGATAGTCTGCAAGCAAAACCTCATGAGATCATCTTTAATAGTGGGGGAACAGAAGGGGATAATACAGCTATCTTAGAAACAGCGTTCTCGCGTCAAAAAGAAGGCAGACATCTAATCACTACAGCTATCGAACATCCTGCTGTTCTTAATACCATGAAATATTTAGAGACAAAGGGGTTTGACGTTACATATCTGCCTGTAGATGAAAAAGGAAATCTGTCGATCGAAGAGATCAAAAAAGCGTTGCGAGAAGATACGATCTTGGTCTCTGTGATGTACGGGAACAATGAAATCGGAAATTTGATGCCAATCAAAGAAATCGGTGAACTTTTAGCGGATCATCCAGCTTATTTCCATACAGATGCGGTACAAGCTTATGGAAACCAAACGATCCACCCAGAAGAATTAGGGATCGATTTATTAAGTATCTCTGCTCATAAAATCAATGGACCAAAAGGCGTCGGTTTCTTATATAAACGAGACGGAGTAAATATCCCTGCCTTGCTTTTAGGTGGCGAGCAGGAAGAAAAGCGGCGTGCAGGTACAGAAAACTTAGCAGGAATCTGGGGAATGGCAAAAGCAGTTGAACTGCTATCACCTGAAGAACGTGAAGCACGTAACAACAAATATCAAGGATTCCAACAATTGATTCTTGATACATTAGAAGCAAACGAAATCCCTTATCAAGTAAATGGTGATTTAACGAATAAACTCCCTCATGTGTTGAATCTTCGCTTGATTGGCGAAGCAAATGATTTGCTACTGATGAAGCTTGATCTGAACGGAATCGCTATTTCTACTGGTTCGGCTTGTACAGCAGGGAACATCGAACCTTCTCACGTATTAGAAGCGATGTATGGAGAAGATACGCCGATACTAAAAGAATCCATTCGTATCAGCTTTGGATTAGATAATACTGAAGAAGACATCCATTATTTCCTTGATCAATTAGTTCGTGCTGTCAAAAAATAACTAATAAAGTCATTCTGATGTGGACGGATGTCTGAGAGAACGCCTTCATTTTTTAGGGAACTTAACTGAAAAACCTAGTAAAAATCAGGATAAACTTTTATAATAAAGAGAAACTAATTTTATCGAGGTGAAAATCATGGCATTTGAAACAACAGCAACTGTACTTGGCGCACCAATCAGCTATCGTTTGCATCCTGATGCAAAAAGATATACATTGCGCGATAATGGGTTTACAGAAACAAACGGAGGCAATTATCAATTGATCCGACCATTAGATGCAACGCCGCAAAGCAAAGAAGGCTTCAAACTGAAAATCACTGTATCAAAAGATATCCAAACATTGAAAATGTCGATCACTACAGCAAACGGACTGAAAGCAGTCAATATTTTCAAAGATCCAAAACAGAAAATGAGTCAAGATAAATTCTATTTTTTGATGGATGGGATGATCAGTCGAGGGTTATTCGAAAAAGTCGAATAACCTGTGGATATAAAAAGACAACTAGTTTTGAAACGGCCTAATCGTTAGATCTCTAACTTTGAAAGGACGACACAAAATAGTTGTCTTTTTTATTTTTTCTGCTGTAAATCAGACTCTCGTCCACTCATCAATGGATTTTCCATGTTCATCCACTATTTCCAACCAACTATTTGTTCCGGCAAAGTACAACAGCAAGCTTGCCTCATTCACACTTTTTACGATGATATCTTCGATCGTGGTTGTGCCTGAAATCTTGTCTTTATAATCATCTCGTAGCTTTTGCCCATATTTTGCAGCATAACCTAATGAGCCGTCTTTATTTAAAGGAGGATCTTTGACGAGCGTCGCGCCTGCTTTGATCAGCAATTCATTTCGTTTGATCCAGTAAAGCGTTGCTTGACTTCCCCTGAAATCGACGGTAAAAGGAATCTCACTGACTTCTTTTGACCAGCGATGACGAGCTTTTGCTGGTTTTTTCTTCGTATCTTCAGCGGCAGATGGCACGGAAGAATCGATTGGATAACCAAATGTACTTAGTATAGCAGCAATCTTCTCTTGGTGTTCTGCCATTTTCTTTCTAGCCGTTTCAGGAATCGAAGGGAACGATTCTTTGGCTATTGTAAGACCAGCTTTTTCTGCTTGTTCGGTTAGCATGTAGATCATATAATCGGCTTCTATATCCCAAGGAAGCTGGATCATGATGACGGTATCGATTGTTTCTGGTTGGACTGTTTTCCCAATTGCTGTACACACCTTTTGATGATAAAAGAGATAAAAAGCATTTTCTGGAAGCTTAGGTAGTTTGTGGCTGATCCAGATCGTACCTTGTGTCTGTTCAAGTACGATTTTGATTTCTTCAGGGGTAAGAGTGGTCTGAAAGTTGATTTTCATGACTGATGCCCTCCTAGTTTTTTCTTAGTTTAGCATGATTGCTGATTTTTTTCTGCTAATTTTACTTTTTTACCAAAACTGAAAATATATAACGATGGTATTTGAACAAACAGCTAGGTTTCAAGGAAATAATCAAGTATAATTCTAGCTACGTAAGGACGATAAGTCTTAGAAGAAGTGGGGGAAGGATATGGGAGAAGAAAAGGAGCCGGTTTTACATTGGCGTAAAAATATCAACTTGTTTTTGACAGGTCAGTTTTTATCTGGAATCACGAGTATGATCGTGCAATATGCAATCATTTGGTATCTGACGAAAGAAACAGGTTCAGCAACAATCTTGAGCTTTGCTACGTTATTAGGTATGATCCCAATGGTTTTGCTGAGTCCGTTTGCTGGTCCGTTGGTGGATCGTTGGGACAAAAAGCGATTGTTGATTTTGACAGATATCATTGTCGCGTTGTTTGCAATGGTCTTGGTAGTAGTCGGTACGATTTCTGACACATTTCCGTTGTGGCTAGTGTTTGTATCGTTGTTCATTCGTGCAATTGCTCAAACTTTCCAGATGCCGACGATCCAATCGATCCTTCCTACGATGGTCCCAGAAGAAGAGCTGACACGTATCAATGGACAGCTAGGCATGGTCCAGTCAGCGAATTTTATCATTGCGCCTGCAATAGGTGCATTTTTATTTACAGTGATACCTATCAATTGGCTGATTTTGCTTGATGTGCTAGGCGCGGTATTTGGTGTGGGATTACTTGTTTTTGTGACGATCCCTAAGGTTATTTCGCAAGGAGAAACCATTCATTTGTTGACAGATACAAAATTTGGTGTGAAAAAATTGTACGAGAATAAAGGTCTTTGGCATATCATGCTCAACGGTGCTGTGTTCACGTTATTGTTTATGCCAGCTGCCAGTCTGTATCCGTTGATGACGATGGGCTATTTTGGTCAAAATGTAGGACAGGCGGGTCTTGTCGAAGTAGTCTATTCAGTAGGAATGCTTGCAGGTGGAGCGGTGATTGGCTTTTTTGGAAAATGGAAAGACCGGATGAAGCCGATTTTCATGGCTTATGTAGTCGTAGGTACCACGATTGGGGCTAGTGGATTGTTGCCGGGGACAACACAGGGATTCTTTTATTTTCTTTTACTGAATGCCGGGGCAGGTTTTGCCACACCTTATTTCAATACCTTACTGATGGCGATCATCCAACAGAGTTATGAACCGAACGTTTTAGGACGAGTCTTAGGTGTATTCAACTCATTAATGACTTTGCCAGGGCCGACTGGCTTAATATTTGCCGGCCCCTTGACAGATAAGATTGGTGTAGAAAAGATGTTTCTGATTGCGGGAATTGGTACGCTTTTATGTGGAATCGTTTTATTTTTGACACCCGTTGCTCGAAATTATGATAAAGAATTACAGAAAAAACTGGTGAAAGAACACCGTGAACAAGAAAACGAATAGAAAAGGAGCGGTGATAAAAATTTTCTTCCTACTTGAAATCAAGTGGTTTTTTCACAGCTTTTTTAGATGTTATGAGTTGCTCCGATCAGCAATTTTGTTTACTCTAAGGAAAAGGGAGGCAGGAGAAACATGAATTATTTTACGAGTGATATGCACTTTTTTCATGAGCGTTTACTAGGAGAAAATGACTTTGCTCCGCGACTCTTTGCAAATGTAGATGAGATGAACCAACAGTTGATCACCAGCTGGAATGCAGTAGTAAAAGAAACGGATCACGTCTATCATCTAGGTGATCTTGCCATGCATCCGCAGTATGAAAAAGCAAATGCAGACATCTTAGAATTAGTCAGTCAACTGCAAGGAACGATCCACTTGATCAAAGGGAATCATGACAGTCGTGCGTTCTTCCGTTATTTAGAAAAAAACGATCCTGGACTTTCTGATGGCAGTCCCAAATTTTATTTTTATGACGTAGGTGCTATCGTGAAGTTCGATCATCAGCAATATTACTTGACGCATTATCCAATGTTACTCGGACCTAACGACACCATTCGAAACCTTCACGGGCATATCCATCATTATAGTGTACCCATTGAAAATGTCGTCAATGTAGGCGTAGACGCACCAGAAAGAGACCTTCTAAAAGAAAAACTGCCATTCGGTACGCCGTTATCCGAAAAGCAAATCAAAGAAATATATGAAGCAAAGAGGTCGTGAAAAAGCTGCCCTGCATCAAGTGATAAGAACAGGCAATCAAAAACAGCTTCTCGTGTTTTTGATTGGGTAGGACTTGTCCCCACAAATACAAGCTTTTGAGCCTGCTGCCCAATTCTGTGCCATAAGGATCAAAATAGAAAAACAGTTCGCTGCATGTTATAAAAGAATTGAAGTACCTGATTTTCAAAAATAGGATAAAAAGTCGTCCCTTTTTGGCGCGGCTTTTTATCCTATTTTTTAGTAATACAGTCATATGTTGTAAGGAGGAACTACAAAATACAGTACACGAATTTCCCTTGATCATTAACTGCTTTTCTGACCGTGGCAGTACCATCATTCAATTTCCTAACATCATTATCTATATTAGTGGAATAGACGATCAGGGTGTTTTCTTTTGTGTATCGGTTTAGCCAGTCAATCGCATAATCCACTGACTGATTCACGCCGATATGATAGAAATAATTCCCATAAATCGCTTTTGCTTCGTCCGTCATCGTGAAATCATGATTGAAGCCATAACCATTCCTGACAGAAGCAGCAGTTGTGAATGAACCATGGATCCTTAGATAAGAGGCGTGGCGATAGGTACCATTCTCTAATTTTATCAACGCATGATAATTATTGTAAAAATAATACCAGCTTGGTGTAGCTCGATTATAAGAAACATCTGCATTGAAAGGATTCGGTCGCGTCATTTCATATTTGTCATAGATACTGAGGTTCTCTGTATAGTCAAATCTTTGCTGAGTGAAGGCAGGCGGTGTATGGACGACTTGGTTGATCTGATAAGGATTGACTGGATGTTTTTTCTTCGTGATTTTTGTAAAAGAAGGATTATATCTTAAGTGATTGTTGTCAGTAGAGATATTGTTAGAATAAACGATCTCCAACGAACATTGGGTATAGGTATTGATCCAGTTCATCACATAGTTCGGAACATCATGATCTTCGATCGTCTCTGGAATAAGCGGGATATTCCTGTCAGAAAATTTGGCTCTTGCTTCGTCTGTTAAAAGAAAACGGGTGAACATATCGAATTCTACGACGATCGTTCCAGAATGATTACGCCCGAAAGTAAGACGTGTACTTGCATAAGGTCTCCCGTTATTTTTGTCCGTGGCGATGAAATAATAATCATTCCTTAAGGTGTATGAGTTGGAACCGCGGCTAAAAATGAAATCTTCGCCATCTATAGGAGTGCCGGCGTTCGACCATCGTATGTTTTCTGCGTAATCTTTATAATTTACGAAAAAAGGATTGATTTTTTCGACTTTATCGGATTTTTTTATATCATTTGGAGTTACACCCATTCCGTTAATAAAATCTGTTCTTTCTAAATCAATACCTTGGAAACTAGGATCATTTTCATTAGTTAGCTCATCGATTCTACCATCAGGTGTTGCGTTCATATATGCAGCCCAGATAAGGGAAGAGCAATACCAGTCATTTCTAGTGGATGAGCGATCCCGTCCCATTATATCTCCCCATACACTATACTGTTTACCTAATTGTCCACGCATAAATGAGATGGCTGCATTTCTTTGTGCTGTTGTCCCTGCTGGAACTCTTAAAATAGTTGAATCAGTATAATCGAATCGTTCATCATCCAAGACACCGTAAACAACGCCTCCAGCTTTTGTTTCAAGTATAGGACTATAATCAGTTGCTTCGATAGTTCGGATATATGTGAAGGTCTCTGGTTTTCCATTGATGCTATGTGTCTCTTCATAAATGCCTTCTACGATCATCACATGATGAAGAAATACTGGAGTGATTCCAGCCCTTTTCCGTTCGAAAATGATATCTCCTGGTTGAACGATATTCATCAGATCATATTTATGATAAGTCGGTACTTTTTCAAAAGTGATATTCTCCAAAGCATTTCCGATATTAAATGACCAAAGAGGCGGGTCTTTGGATAATTGTTCGGCTTCTTTACGAATATAGTGCTCATTGACGGTGTTTAGGTAGTCACGCAATTGGTCTTCTTCGGAAATCGCGGAATTGAATGGTTGATTGTAATAATTCGAAGTAATTCTTCAAATGTCTGATCGAAGGAAGCGTATTCATTTTTGAATTCTTCATAATACTCCTCCAATATCTGCTGGGTATCTGTATCACATGTACAGTCGTGATTGGGATGGCAAATGCGACGGCGAGTAAACAGGTAGTCAGAAACAATTTAATTTTTGATTTCAATGTAATCCCTCCTTGTTTTATGCTAGAATAATAACATATGAATAAGTATGATGATAGCTTGAAAATAAAATGTATAAGTTATTTAATCTAGGCGTATATTGCACATAACACCAAAGAGTAAAATCAGCTATATCGATGATTGAGAACTGTTATCTTTAATGAAATAATTAGCATTTAACTTAAGTTTTACGAATAAAATCAAAGACGTTATATTTTATTTGGGGTTAGATAGTCTACAGAAGATACAATTTCTTGGTAGGGATGAGTATTGAACAGACGTGTTGATTTGTATATCTGTTTGTTTTGTTTCGTTATTATATTTTTTATTTGTTTATTTTTAAATAACAAATTTCTAGATTTTTTGTTTAGAGTTTTTTTGAAGATAGACAAGTATCAATCAATTAGAAAGGAGATGTGTGGATGTTACCACTAAAAAGTAAGACGTGTACGATCATTTCAATAATTTTGCTAGTGCTTTGCATCATCATGACTAGTTTTTATCCTTCGACAAAATATGGAAACTATACAATTCTTGTATCAATAATGTTTTGTAATTGGTTATTTGGTGGGATAAGCCTTGTTTTTTCGTCAAAAATCAATTCTAAGTGCTTAAAAGCATGTGTCATTTTATTAAATTTGATATGTATTTTTGGTTGGATCATTTTTGATTGATGAAAAACGATAGAACCTTTCTGTTGTGAGGAAAAGATGTTTAAAATCACGAGAAGAGAAGAAAATAAAGTTAAATAGAATCGGTTTGTATATAGCTATATTTTTGTCACTTAGTTGTTTCATTGGTATCTATTCTTACTATATAAATAGTCTCTAAAATAGAGTTTTAATGTGAGATATTAAGTCTTTATTCTTTGAGCAAAATAAATCTTGTATAAGCAATTTGATAAAAAACGACATGTATGAATACTTTGATGAAAAGGAGATGTGTGGATGTTACCACTAAAAAGTAAGACGTGTACGATCATTTCAATAAGCTTGTTGTCAATTTGTTTCATTTCAGCTAGTTTTTATTTTCATCCTTCTATAGAAAATAATCTTCAGTTTTTAGTGTCCATAATATTTTGTTGTTGGAGCACTGGTGGTTTGAGTTTGGTTTTTTCGACAAAAATCAATTCTAAAAGGTTAAAAATGCTAGTTATCCTACTTGATTTGATTGGTATTTATAGTTGGGTGATTTATGCTATGTAAATTGTTCTGTTTTAGTTTGTTGTTTCAATAAAAAACGAAAATGAGGGGAAATAAATGAAATTAGATGTCAATTTGATCGGTTTATGTGTATCTATGTTACTGTCTGGCTGGTGTCTCGGGATAGCTCATTTCTATTACGGAAATAGCCCTCAAGGAGTATATATGTTACTTATGATGATTTTTCCAGGATTAACAGGACTATATTTTTCTACAAAAGTCAAGTCTGTAAGAATGAGATGGTTCCTGATAATACTAAATTATCTAATAGCTACCCATCTTACTATGATGCAATTTTATGGTCATTTATTAAGATAGCCATGTATCAATCGGAAAGGAGATTTGTGAATGTTACCATTAAAAAGTAAGACGTGTACAATCATTTCAATAAGTCTGCTAGTGCTTTGTATAGCTTTGACTATTTTTTTCCCTTCAATAAATTATAACGACGATGGGACTCGTATACGAATAATGTTTTGTATTTGGTTATTTGGTGGGTTAAGCCTGGTTTTTTCAACAAAAATCAATTCTAAATGTTTAAAAGCGATTGTTATAGTATCGAATTTGATATGTATCTTTAACTGGATCATTTTTGGTTGGTAAAAAATGGCGGAACGTTTCTGTTGTAAGAAAAAGAGGATTAAAAACAAAAGGAGAAAAAATGAAACTAACTATCAATTTGGTCGGGTTATGTATATCTATGTTACTGTCTGGCTGGTGTCTAGGGGTGGCTCATTTCTATTATGGAAATAGTCTTCAAAGTGCAGCTTTAATGATTTTCATATCCTTCCCCGGCTTAGCAGGTCTTTATTTTTCGACAAAGATCAAATCTGCGAAGGTAAGATGGATGTTGTTAGTTATCAATTATCTATTTGCTACATATTTTAATGTTTTCCAATTTCTATTTATTTTGTTTCAAACTTTTTGAAGTCAGCAACGAAGCAAACAATTAAAAAGGAGCGAGTTGAATGTTATCAATAGAAAGTAAGAAAAGTAAGAGGGTATCGGTGGTTCTGTTAGTCTTCTGTATGATTTTGCTCAGCAGTCATTTGTATATTCGTCATGAAGTGATAGGGTTTCTAATCGTCCAGTATTCATGTTGGATTTTAAGTGGTATCAGTTTAGCTTTTTCAAGAAGAATGGATTCTATAAAAGTAAAATGGCTAGTGATTGCTCTTCATTTTCTTTTGACTTGCGGAGTAGGGCTTGTTTACATCATTGGGTGGATCATCGGGTGGATAAGTTTACCTAGGTGGGAGTTGTTGTTAGTATGTGTGTTGTATTTTGGAGCAGTCGTAACATTAGACTATCAAAAAAAGAAAAAAACATTCTATCTGTTCGGTCTAGGTCTACCGATGCTAATATCGATCAGTTCGCTTATTGGAATCCATTACTTGTTGGCTTTCCATTCAAATACTATTAAATCTTGGCTTGTTATCCCTTTGTTGCTTTTCATGATGATTTCCGGCTTGATGGGTCTCTATTTCTCTACAAAACTTGAAGATAATCGAATAAAGTGGCTGCTATTAGGGATGAATTATCTATTTGCTACTTATTACAATATTGTTCTTTTGTTTTTCTTATGAATCGAAACTGCCGTTCCTCTTTTGATCATGAGAATCATTGGGGCATGAGGAAGGCGATGTATGGGTCAATTAAAAAGGAGAGAGTTGGATGTTATCAATAGAAAGTAAGAAAAGTAAGCGGGTATCGGTGGTTCTGTTAGTCTTCTGTATGATTTTGCTCAGCAGTCATTTGTATATTCGTCATGAAGTGATAGGGTTTCTGATCATTCAGTATTCATGTTGGATTTTAAGTGGTATCAGTCTAGCTTTTACAAGAAGAATGGATTCCATAAAAGTAAAATGGCTAGTGATTGCTCTTCATTTTCTTTTGATTTGCGGATTAGGGCTGTTTTACATCATTGGGTGGTTAAGTTTATCTAGGTTGGATTTGTTGCTAGGATGTGTGTTGTATATTGGTTTAGTAGAAATATTAGAATATAAACAGAAAGAAAAAGCATTTTTTTTGTTCGGTCTAGGTCTACCGATGTTGATATCGATCAGTTTACTTATTTGGATCCATTATCTATTGGCTTTCTATTTAAATACCGACAGGATGTGGGCAATCATCGCTTTGTTGCTTTTCATAATGATTTCCGGCTTGATGGGTCTCTATTTCTCTACAAAACTTGAGGATAATCGAATAAAGTGGCTACTTTTAGGAATGAATTATCTATTTGCTACTTATTACAATGTTGTTCTTTTGTTTTTCTTATGAATCGAAACTGCCGTTCCTCTTTTGATCATGAGAATCACTGGAGTATGAAGATAGCGCTGTTTTTTCCCTATGATAGGTTATGTATTCGAACGCTGATAATTAAGGGATGAAATTTTCAGAAATATGACGTATAATGTAAAATACTGAAAAGTTGCGACCTTCAACTCGTAGATGTTTCAGAATCTAATTGAAATGATGGTGATATCATGACAGACAACAGCCAAACACGCGTTGTCGTAGGGATGAGCGGCGGTGTCGACTCATCTGTAACAGCACTTTTATTAAAGGAACAAGGATACGACGTGATCGGGATCTTCATGAAAAATTGGGATGATACGGACGGAAACGGCGTATGTACGGCCACGGAAGATTATAAGGATGTAGCGAAAGTAGCTGCTCAAATCGGGATTCCTTATTATTCTGTGAATTTCGAAAAAGAATATTGGGACCGTGTATTTGAATATTTCCTAGCCGAATACCGCGCAGGACGTACACCTAACCCAGACGTGATGTGTAACAAAGAAATCAAATTCAAAGCATTCTTGGACTATGCAATGGATCTTGGTGCTGATTATGTAGCTACTGGACATTATGCGCAAGTCACTCGCGATGAAAACGGTGTGGTCCATATGCTTCGCGGAGTAGACAACAATAAAGATCAAACTTACTTCCTTAGTCAATTATCACAAGAACAGCTTTCAAAAACGATGTTCCCTCTAGGCGGTATGGAAAAATCAGAAGTGCGGGCAATTGCTGAACGCGCAGGCCTTGCGACTGCTAAGAAAAAAGATTCAACAGGAATCTGCTTTATTGGTGAAAAGAACTTCAAACAATTTTTGAGCAACTATCTACCAGCGAAAAAAGGCAATATGGTCACTCTTGACGGTGAAGTCAAAGGGCAACATGCTGGTTTGATGTACTATACGATCGGTCAACGTCAAGGCCTAGGAATCGGTGGCGGAGGAGATTCGCAAGAACCTTGGTTTGTCGTAGGGAAAGATTTAGCGACGAACACATTATACGTGGGTCAAGGGTTCCACCATCCTGCACTGTACGCCACAAGCTTGGATGCAAGTGAAATCCACTTTACGACGAATGAACCAATGCCAAAAGAATTCAAGTGCACAGCGAAATTCCGTTACCGTCAACAAGATGTTCCTGTGACAGTTCGCTTATTGGATGATAACCGTGCAGAAGTCGTATTCGACGAACCTGTACGTGCCATCACTCCTGGACAAGCAGTTGTATTTTATGACGGAATGGAATGTCTAGGTGGCGGTTTGATCGACCACGCATACCAAGAAACAAAAGTTTTACAATACGTTTAAGCGATATGAAATGAATCAAAACAGCTATGGCTAACAAAAGAAACACCTTTTCTTTTGGACAGCATAGCTGTTTTTTTGCAATAAAATTAATTTTTATTCATTTTACGCTTGTAATTTTAGTGGAAACAGTCCATAATATCCAATAATATGAATAAAGTTGCTTTTGGTAAGCAAGAGCAGATGCAAAATAAAGGAAATATTTTGCAGGTGGTTTGTTCAATTTTATAAGTGAAGGTGATGGAAATGGAAAAGAAATCGACAGGTATTAGTAAGTGGGGTCTGGTTGCTCTCGTTGTCAGTTCGTCAATCGGAAGCGGTGTGTTTGGAATCACGAGTGATCTGGCTAGTTCTGCCGCCCCTGGACCAGCAATCCTTTCATGGATAATCGTCGGGATTGGTATTTTAGCTTTGGTATTATCGCTGAACCATTTAGGAGAAAAACGTCCAGATCTGGATGGCGGGATTTTTGGGTATGCAGAAGCTTCATTTGGTAAGTTAGGTGGCTTCATTAGTGGCTGGGGCTATTGGTTGTCTGCGTGGCTAGGAAATGTTGCTTTTGCGACGATGCTAATGAGTGCCATGGGAGAATTTTTTCCGATATTCAAAGGGGGACAAAATGTTCCTTCTATTTTATTCGCAAGTCTTTTTATTTGGGGTCTGACTTTATTAGTAAACAATGGGATCGAAGGAGCGAGCGTAATCAATACGATCGTGACGATTTGTAAATTAGTGCCATTATTCCTATTTTTAATATTTGTATTTATCGCATTTAAAGTGAATATATTCACTACTAATTTTTGGGGCAACGTATCTGATAATCTAGTGAACGGATTAGGACAGCAAGGAACGATCTGGTTGCAGATCAAAGGTTGTTTGATGGTCATGATGTGGGTCTTTGTAGGGATCGAAGGTGCAAGTGTTTTAGCTAACCGCGCGAAGAAACGTTCAGAAGCCCAGCAAGCATCCATCATGGGGCTGCTTTGTTTATTATTTATCTATATCCTTGCTTCGATCTTGCCATACGGTGTCTTATCTCAAGAAGAGTTAGCAACTATTTCACAACCTGCTATGGCAAATATTTTAAAAGGAATCGTGGGAAATTGGGGAGCGGCACTGATCAATATCGGCTTGATCATTTCGATCATCGGTTCTTGGTTGTCTTGGACGATGCTCCCAGCAGAAACAACGATGTTGATGGCTCGAGACGGTCTGTTGCCGAAAGCTTGGGGAAAAACGAATAAAAAAAATGCCCCAACTTATTCGTTAGTTGTTACTGCCATCTTGACTAATCTATTCTTATTGACTTTCTTAGTTACTGATTATGCCTATCAATTTGCCTATTCTTTATGTACAGCGGCAATCTTGATTTGTTATCTGCTTGTCGGAATCTATCAAGTCCAGTTTTCTTTAAAAGAAGGAATCAAAAAACAAGTAGTGATCGGTGGGATTGCTGTAGTTTTTGAATTGATGGGAATCACTTTAGCAGGATTTTCTTATGTCCTTTTATGTAGTATTGCCTATCTTCCTGGTTTTTGCTTCTACTGGATCGCTTGTCGGGAAACCAACCATCAAATCACGGGAAAAGAAAAAGTAATGATTGGGCTGATTTGTGTGGCCGCACTGCTTTCAATCGGGTTGCTTACTGTAGGCTGGATCAAGATATAAGGGGGAAAGAAACATGGAAATCGCAAATTTCGGTGTGGAAGAATGGCTAAATAAATGGGAGAAGAAAGCGGTATATGATATTGCACAAAGTTCGATCGAAGCATTGACATTAGACGAACTCGTTGGCTTAGACGGGACCAACGTAAGTGAATTTTTCGAAAAACGCAAAAATGAACCATTGGACTATGGCTGGATCGAAGGATCAGATGCGTTCAAACAAGAAGTCGCTTCGCTTTATCAAACCGTCGATCCAGAAAACATCTTACAAACGAACGGAGCGACTGGTGCTAATCTTTTAGCTCTATACGCGTTAGTGGAAGCAGGAGACCATGTTGTTTCGATGCTTCCCACTTATCAGCAACTATATGACATCCCTAAATCTTTAGGTGCCACTGTTGACTTTGTTCATTTGAAGGAAGAAGATTGGCAGTTTGATTTAGAACAGCTAGAAGCCTTAGTCAAACCTGAAACAAAAATCATCTGTTTGAATAGTGCAAACAATCCTACAGGCACATTGCTAGATCGGAAAACTTTAGAAAAAATCGCAGAAATTGCTCGTACAGTAGATGCATATGTATTGATAGATGAAGTATATGCGCCTTTAACGGATAAAGGTGAATTCTTGTCGATCGTAGATGTCTATGAGAAAGGTATAGCAACCAATTCCCTATCCAAAACCTACTCCATTCCAGGTATCCGTATTGGCTGGACAGCTACTGGACCTGAGTTGGCAGAGGTTTTTCGAAAATATCGAGACTACACGATGATTTGCGGCGGAGTCCTGTCAGATGATCTTGCTGTACATGCATTGAAGAACAAAGAAAAAATCTTGGAGCGAAACCAAAAGATCATTACTGAGAACCTTGCGATTTTAAAACAGTGGGTAGCAAATGAACCGAAAGTTGAACTCGTCGCTCCCAATTACGTCTCTACTTCTTTCATCAAATTAACCATCGAAGAAGATGATCAGACATTTTGTATCAATTTATTAGAAGAAACAGGAGTACTATTAGTACCAGGAAGTGCCTTTGATTTACCGAAGCATGCCCGACTAGGTTACTGTTGTAAAAAAGAAACCTTGGAAAAGGGATTATCCCTTTTATCTGAATTCTTGAAAAAACAGGCCTAAACAAAAACACTGCAAGGACAGTCTGTGACAACTGTTCAAGCAGTGTTTTTCATTTACGCTTATTGTCTATGAGAAGGAGAGTGCCCTGAAGATATGGAGACTCCTGAAGCTTTTTCTTCTGCAGTTTCTTGCTGATGGATCTCTTGTGTATTGTGTCGTACAAGCAAGAAGTTGACTAAAACAAGAAGAGAAGTCGAAAGAAAGACGCCACGATAACCAAATGCACTGGAAACACTGGAGCCAATCATAGGTCCTACTACGTTACCAGTTGCTTGGAAAGATTGGTTATAACTGAAGATCCGTCCAGCAGCTTGATGAGGCGAATATTTTGTGATCAATGCTTGGACAGCAGGGAGCAGACAAGCATCAGAGATACCAATCAAAAAACGTAAGGCAGCTAATTGCCAAACATTCGTGACGAATGCCATTGGGATATAAACCAAAATCGCAAAACCCAAACCAATCGCAAGTATTCTTTCACTCCCAATCTTGTCACCTAAGCGACCAAATCTTGGAGCGGCTATCAAAGTAGCAATTCCAGGTATCGAAGCGATGATTCCGCTGATCAATGTAACATTCCCATGTCCATGCAGCAATTGACGAATGTACAGACTGATGATTGGACTGATGGAATTGTTGGATGCTTGGATGATCATCGTTGTGACGAACATACCGATGACGACGTGTGGATATTTCAAGTCTTTGAAAATCTGTTTGGCAGAAACCATGTTTTCTTTTTTCACTGGGACAAATTTTTCATGGACGAAAAACAGACTCAACAAGAAGACGAAAAATAAGATGATCCCTGTAATGAAAAAGGTAGGGCGATAGCCAAACGCTGAAGCAGAGATCCCGCCAAGAAGCGGTCCAAGTAATGTTCCTGTAACAGAACCAGTTGCTAAGGTCCCAAGAACTTGACCACTTTTTTCTTTTGGCGTCCCAGTTGCGACAAGGGCAGTGGCATTACTGATATAACCAGAAAAAATCCCTTGAAGCAGACGCAATGCGACTAATTGATACACACTAGTCACGCAGCCCATCAAAGAAATGACGATTGCCATTCCTAATGAAGCACGCAACAGCATCAATTTTCTTCCTTTTTGGTCGGCTAATTTCCCCCACCAAGGAGAGATCAGCGTAGTCACTAAGAAAGTAGATGAAAAAGTCAATCCGCTCCAAAAGTTCAATTGTGCCGTACTATAATTACCTAACGTATCTATGTAAAGTGACATAAAAGGCATGACTAAACTAAATCCGATACCAGCCATAAATGTTCCAAACCATAAGACAAACAAGTTCTGTTCCCAAGTTTCTCTTTTCTTAAATAATTTTTCCTTTATTCTTGCAGCCAATTAGACTCCTTCTTTCTGAAAATTTTCATCTACAACTCTTTATTATAAACTACATTATGTAGTTTATCAATGAAAGTCTCTTTTTTCTCGTTCTTTTTCGTGGTAAACTGAAAGAGTGAAGGATTTATTTTATGAGAGGAAACATGGAAATGAAAAAAAGAAATCTGTCTCAAGAGAAAATCATCGACTGCTTTCGAGAACTAGCAGAAGAGATGGATGTTCAGCAAATAACCTTTCAGCATTTAGCAAAACGCTTGGATATCAAGGCTCCCTCGCTGTATAACCATTTCAAAAATATTCGTGATGTCAAAACAGCGTTAACAGCAAAACTTCTGCAGGAACTTAATGACCAGCTGCGTCGGGCTCTTGTGGGGAAAAGTGGTCAGGAAGCACTGCAGATCTATGCAGAAACTTATCGATCCTTTGCTTTTTCGAATCAAGCAGTGTATGAGTTGCTGATCAGTGTGCCCCACACCAATGAAGCAGTTTTATTAGAGGGAATCCATGAAACGAACCAGATCATTTTGCAGATCTTTGAGGCTTTTCAATTAACGAAAGAAGAAAAAGTCCACCGAAGCAGAGAATTACGTAGTATGATCCACGGCTATCTTTCCTTGCGTTTTTTAGGATACTTTACAAAAGAACCGACAATCGATCCAGAGGACAGCTATTTTTGGATGATCAATGACTTTATCGCTACTTTGCCTTAAACAATCAGATTCATTGGTATCATTTTCAAGATGTTCATTAAATGATCCTTTTATAAGAGAAAATTCTTGCAACTTTCTTGAAAAGTGACTAAGATGAGTCTAGAAAAGCTGAAAGAAGGAGCACGAGTATGTATCAAGTAATTACCATGTTCGGGGACAATGAGCCTTGGTGGTTTTTTGAAGACTGGGAAGAAGATATTGAAGCAGAAGAAACATTCGAGTCTTTTGAAGAAGCACGACAAGCGTACGAAAAACAATGGATCGCGATCCATCAAAATTATGAATATATCAATGCGAAAAGAAACTTTCTCAGCGCCTTTTGGAATGACGGAGATGAGCGCTGGTGTGAAGAGTGTGACGATGATTTACAGCAATACAAGGGACTTGCGTTGTTGAAAAATCATCAGCCCATCACAGTAGAAAGCAGAAAGGAATTTTATGAAACAACTAATTCTAGCGGAAAAACCAAGCGTTGCGAAAGACCTAAGCAAGGTGCTTGGTGCTAATCAAAAGCACAAAAATTATTACGAAGGACCCAAGGTGATCGTTACTTGGGCCCTTGGTCATTTATTAGGATTGAAAATGCCGGAAGATCTGAATAAGGAATGGCAGAGCTGGCAAATGGACACGTTGCCGATGATCCCTAAAAAACTAGGAATCAAACCACTTTCTAAAACAGGATATCAATTAAAAGCAATCAAGCAGCTGGCTCAACGAAAAGATGTCTCAGAAGCAGTCATTGCGACAGATGCCGGAAGGGAAGGGGAACTTGTTGCTCGCTGGATCTTAGAGTATGTGCATTTCAATAAACCAGTGAAGCGGTTATGGATCTCTTCTCAAACAGATAAAGCAATCAAAACAGGATTCAAGCAACTAAGACCTGCAAAAGAATATGATGCATTGTATGAATCTGCTCTTGCCCGGGCAAAAGCGGACTGGTTGGTAGGATTGAATGTGACCAGAGCCTTAACTGTGAAGTACGCGGATAATTTATCAGCGGGCCGTGTGCAGACCCCGACACTAGCATTAGTGAGAGACCAAGAAAAGAAAATCGAACAGTTCCGTCCACAAACGTATTTCACGATCACGTTGCACGCTGGAAAAGAACAAGCCAAAATGGTTCAAAAAAATCAATTTGCTTTAAAAACACAAGAAGAAGCACAAAAACTTGTTCAATTGATCAGTACAAGCAAAGGAACTGTCACAGAAGTCCAAGAAAAATTAAAAACGGAATCTGCGCCGCTACCTTATGATTTAACAGAGATCCAAAGAGAAGCCAATCAACGCTATGGCTATTCTGCAAAGAAAACATTAAGTCTTGTACAAAGTTTATATGAGACCCATAAAATCGTTACTTATCCGCGTACAGACAGCAAATACCTGACAAACGACATGAAAAGTACGATGAACGAACGACTGCAAGCAGTCAGCGATTTTGCTCCTGAGGTCAAGCAGTATTTGAAAAACGGAGCCATCGTCCAACAGACAAAAGTATTCCAAGACAATAAAGTGACCGATCACCATGCGCTTTTGCCAACTGAAAACCGAGCACGTTATGAAAAACTAAGTAATGAAGAGCAAAAAATCTATCAAATGATCGTCTCTCGTTTCTTAGGCTTGTTTGCTCAACCACACAAAGTCAGTCAGACAAAAGTCACGGTTGAATTTGATAAAGAACAATTCATTTTCCGACAAAATCGTGTCATCCAAGCAGGGTGGAAAGGCGAAACTGAATCTGAAACGGAAACAGTCAAATGGGAAAAAGGAATGCGGATCAATCCTGATTTCACCATCAAAAAAGAATTATCTGCACCGCCTAAACCATTGACAGAAGCAAGCTTGCTTGGACAAATGGAAAAATACAGTCTGGGAACCCCGGCTACTCGTGCAGAGATCATTGAAAAATTGATCAAATCAGAGTTGATGGAACGTACCCCTCAAGGACTGCAAGTATCCCCTAAAGGTAAACAATTATTAGTATTAGTCAACCCATCTTTAGTGACACCGGATCTGACAGAAAGCTGGGAAAAAGACCTTGAAGCTATTGCTGAAGGAAAGAAACAAGCAGGAACCTTCTTGAATGGAATCGAAAAAGAAACAAAACGCTTGGTGAATGAAATCAAATCAAGCAAACAAGAATATCAAGATTTCTCGATTACCCAAAAGAAATGTCCAGAATGTGGGGCCAATCTGCGTGAGAAAAACACGCGAGACGGCAAAATTTATGTCTGCACCAATTCAGATTGCAACTACCGCAGAAGAAAAGATCCAAAAGTCTCCAACCATCGCTGCCCACAATGCCACCGGAAAATGGAAATCATCGAAGGCAAAAATGGTGCTTATTTCCGTTGTAAATACGACGGAACGACAGAAAAAATGCTTGATAAAAAAGAGCAGAAGAAGAAAATGACCAAACATGAAGAACGTCGCTTGCTGAAAAAATATGCACAGGCAGAAGAACCAGAAGAAAGCCCATTAGCAGCAGCACTAAAAGCGGCAATGAAGAAGTAAGAAGATGGAGGTTGTGACAGAAGTGGTCAGCTTCAAGAAATAAGAAGGAATTTACGAAAATTGCTTCTCAAATTTTTGTAACATTTCGGCTTATTTTTCGAAGAAGCTACTTCTGGAACACCATATATCAGAGGTTGTGAAAAAGCTGTTCTGCATCATCCTGCATCAAGTAATAAGAACAGCAAACAAAAATAGCTCCTCATATTTTGTCGTTTGTTGAGCTAATACCGAAGGTTAGTTGATTGAAAACCGTTTGTTCGGAAAAAGGGACTGCGACAAGATTTTTGTCACAGTCCCTCTTCATTTAAAAAAATGTTTACTTCATTTGACGTATATTATTGGTGAGGCTTCAATTCATTTGGCTTCACTTTTTCTGTTTCTCTAATAATATAAACAGGACGTTGCTTCGTTTCTAAGAAGATTTTTCCGATATATTTCCCGATGATTCCAAGACATAACAGTTGGATTCCGCCGATGAATAGGAAGATCGAGACCATGGAAGGCCATCCTGATGTAGGATCACCAAACAGCAATGCCCGCAAAATAATGAACAAGATCGCAATACCAGAACCGACACAAGACAAAGCGCCGATAAATGAAGCAATTGTCAATGGCGCATCGGAGAAGTTCACGATACCATCAATCGAGTAGTTGAACAATTTCCAGAAGGACCAAGATGTTTCACCAGCTACACGTTCGCGGTTTTCATAAGAAATATATTCTGTTTTGAATCCGACCCAACTGAATAAACCTTTTGAAAATCGGTTGTATTCTGTTAGTTCTAGGACAGCATCCACCATTTGTCGGGTCATCAAACGGAAATCACGAGCGCCATCGACCATTTCTGTATCGCTGATTTTATTAATCAACTGGTAGAATTTTTTCGCGAAGAAGCTGCGGATTGCAGGCTCACCTTCACGAGTCGAACGCCGGGTGCCGACACAATCGATATCAGAAGTAGTGATTCGTTCAATCATCTCAGGAAGCAGTTCAGGTGGATCTTGTAAGTCAACATCCATAACAGTCACTAAATCTCCTGTAGAAGCTTGTAATCCAGCGTATAGAGCCGCTTCTTTCCCGAAATTTCTGGAAAATGAGACAAAGCGGACATAAGGATAAGCTGCAGCTAGCTTCTTGATTGCTGCTAATGTACCGTCTTTTGATCCATCGTCAATAAATAAATATTCGAACTCATGGGGACCTTTGAATTTTTCAACCTCATCAAAAAAAAGAGGAACCGTTTTTTCTTCATTGAAACATGGGACAACAATTGATACTTTCATCGTTTCTTTCCTTTCAATCGTATGTTTATATATGGTTTACATTCAAAATTTAATAAACCTTAAATAACACCTTTTAAATTTGATTTTACGTAAAAGAACAGGTATTCTTTTGGTAAACTACCGTATTTAGTTTACCATGTTTCCTCGGTTTATCAAATTTTTAAGAACAATTTTTAGTAGTTGGCAAGTAGTTTCGGACAGAGAAAAAGGAGGAAGTTCCAGTCTGTTGACCAGGAGCAAACAAAATGAAAATACATACACCTATCGGCTTTTTATGGTTAGATGCAGATGAATCCGGGTTGACTGCTGTATCTTTTCAGCCAATTTCGGAAAGCAAATCAGCGAATCAGCAAATTTTAACGCGCACACAAGAACAGTTTGAAGAATATTTTACGGGAAAAAGAAAAGAATTTGAAATTCCTTTATCTATAAAGAGAGGTACGCCTTTTCAGCAAAATGTCTGGAAAGCTTTGTCGACCATTCCTTATGGAGAAATCCGAACATATAAAGAAGTAGCCGTTGCTGTCGCTAGTCCGAAAGCTGTGCGAGCGATTGGACAGGCAAATCGAACCAATCCATTACCAATCGTTATTCCTTGTCATCGAGTGATCGGGCAAAATGGAAAACTGACAGGATATATGGGAAACGCAACAGATGGAGTCGAAATCAAACGCCAATTGTTGCTATTAGAAGGGTATCTGCAAAATTAAAAAACAGTTGTGATTCGAACATTGTTCCATGCGAGAATCACAACTGTTTTTTCGTGTTTGTTCTAAAGTTTGATCAGCCAAATAAATAGTAAAGCCATTACTGTTTGGAGAAGCCCGACAGCCAATCCGTAAGATAAGAAACGTGTACCTTCTTTCATGAATTTTGCAAAGTCTAAACGCAGCCCAATTGCCGCTAAAGCAGTGATCTCAAACCAGCTACTGATAAAATGTGCCGATTGGTCAATAACTACAGGTAAAGAAAACAAGCTGTTGACCAAACAAAAGATCACAAACCCTAATACATACCAAGGAAGCGGTAATTTTCGTTTTTTCTGCGTATCAGTCGGTGTTTCAAACAGAGCTGGTTGTTTCTTGTGCATGAATTTTTCAAACAAATAGACAACAACAACAAGCATCATGATACGTAGAATCTTAAACAACATGGCAAATTCGACAACAGAACTGTCAAGCAAACTTGCACCAGCGACTACTTGACCCACAGATTGGAGTGTGCCACCTAAAAGTGCGCTTTTTTCAATGAGATTTCCTCCGAATAGCTGTAATCCAAGAAAAGGGAGGGTCAACATCATCATAGTACCTAGTAGATTGACCAGTGTGATGATCTGTCCTTTTTCTTCCTCTTTTGCATGGATGGAAGGGGCGATCGAAGCAATAGCAGAAGAACCACAAACAGCGTTTCCTCCAGCCATCATCAAAGAAGAAGTATCGCTGAATTGCAGTTTCTTACCAATCAAGTAAGCACCGATGATAGTGACTGACATCTGTAGTAACACAAAAACAATTCCTTTTACACCAATTTGAGCAATCGTTTGAGCGGTGACAGTTGCACCTAGTAAAAAAACAGAGAATTCCAATAGTTTGCTTTCAGCGAATTTTGTGCCGATTGCTAGAACAGGCTGTTTAAAAAAAGTATTTCCTAATAAAATACCCAATAAAATAGCAATAGTCGCTCCACCTAACTGTGGCAGATAAATAGCAAGAAGCCGGCTGACGGCAGCGATGGCAAAAGAAAGCAGTAATCCGGGCAAAATCTCGCGGACCGCTGAATCCTTTACAGATTTTATTGGATGTGACAATGATTTCATTTGATTGGTTCCTTTCGTCAATAAATACTAAAAGCATACTCGAACATAGTAGCACTAAACCAGTATTTTGACAAAAGAATAAGAGGTCGTGACAAAAGTCTTGTCACAACCTCTTGTTTCGAATAAACGGTGTTCCAAAGCCAGTTTCTCGGTATTAAGCCAAATTTATGCAAAAATGTGGAAAGCCATTTTCACAAAATTTTTCTTACTACTCGAAACTAGGCGGCTTTTTCACGACCTCTTGGTAAACGGTGTTCCAGAAGTAGCTTCTTCGGAAATAAGCCGAAATGTTACAAAAATTTGAGAAGCAATTTTCGTATATTCCTTCTTATTTCTAGAAGCTGACCACTTCTTTCACAACCAATCGAATCAATTATGAAGCGATTTTTTTAGAAACAAATTTTCCATGTTTGCTATGTTCTTTAGTTAAGAAACGTACGTAATGAGCAAGCACGTAGAAGACAACTACACTTGCAAACAGACATTCCGCAATTTTTAAGAAATCTAATACGCTACTATAAATACCTAAACTGTTGAAGTAATGAACAGTAGTAAATAGAGCTGTTGCAGAGATAACAAGTGGGAATGTAAAGGCTGCGTAGCTTGGATAAAAACGAAGCTTGAACAAGCGTGGCAGTATAGACAGCACGACGAAATACAATACTTGAGATAAAACGAACAACGCTACGACAAGATAAAAGTTAGGTTCTGCAAAGTTTTTCAGGTAACCTGTCAGGCAAAGAGAACCAGGTGCTGCAACGATCGTAATCAGCGGACGTGTTGGATGAGCCATATTTCTTACGAAAAAGACACGTTTGATGATGATTGGTAATAAGAACGCATAGCAGACCAATGAAATCCAAAAGAAGATTTTTCCAATAAGTGGGAAGAAGTTCCCAGCAGTTACAGTGATGACCCCAAACCCAACATAAATGATAAACCAGCTTGGATAAATTGCTTCAATAGAAAGATCAGCTTTGATGACATGGTGATAATTGAAATAAAAGACAAGTATCACTTGGAAAATAACTGCACACAACCAAATGAATTTGACAATCGGTGCAATACTTTCATATGAAACAAAATAAGTACAAATAACCATGAGTGACATCGTAAAAGTTGGTGAAACGGAGGCGATGATCGGATCATGCAACGTTTGTTTCGTATGCTCAAATAAGATAAACAATTTAACAAAAATGAATATCATAAGAATCATTGAGATACCGCCAGTTAGATTGCCTAAAGCAACATGGTGATAGTCTTTAAACAGATTTCCAAGGGAAGCTAACCCAAGAATCAACCCACAGATCGGGATCGGAATAATTTTCAAAAAGTTCTTCATATATATTCTCCTTTTTATTTAATAGATTTTAGTACCAAGATGAACGAATACATTGTAAAATGAATAGGTCTGTATGATTACGAGCAAAGCAGACAGCTGATTATCTTGTCTGAGTTACTAGTTGGATCAGCAACTGTTTTGTTGTACATTTCTATTATAGATGGTTTTTTGTATATTTAAATCAAATAGTTTTTATAGTAATTATCATAAAAAGTTATGGAAGTGGTGCCATGTTTAAGTTATTAACGACTTTTCGAGCAGTATATGAAACAAGAAATTTTTCTAGAGCAGCAGAAGTACTGTTTTTATCTCAGCCAGCCGTCTCGAATCAAATCAAACAATTAGAGCGGGAGTTGAATATTGATCTTTTTCAGCGTAATGGCAGAAAAGAGATGCTTCCAACTAAGCAAGCCGATTTATTATACGAGCGGACGCTGGTTTTATTAGAAGAATGGGAAGAGACCCAGCAAAAATTGCTCAATGAACAAAATGAAGAAGAAGTATGTCGGATCGTTGCTTCCCACACATTTGCTGTTTATCTTTTGCCTCAGTTGATGAAACATCTGATCAAAAGGTTTCCTAAAGTGCATTTTGAGATCGAGATTGCGAATTCACATGAATCATTAGAACAAGTAGCGAAACATGAATCCGATTTTGGTTTTATCGAAAAGCCATTAGAGACTTCCGGCGTACAAAGGTACTCCTTGATGGAAGACCAGCTAGTCATTGCTGGGGACCCAAAAAGTAAATTGTGGCTTGTAAGAGAAGCAAATTCTGGCGTTTTTCATTACACACAACGTTATTTTGAAGAAATGAACATCCAAGATAAGAAAATGATCGTGAAAAGCAATGATGTGATCGTTGCGTTGCTGAAGGAAGGAATCGGACGCTCGATTTTATCTGAGCGCTCTGTGCCAAAAGACGTACCAATGATTCCGTTGAATTTCCATCGGTATTTTTATTTCATTCAACGAACCAATCTGGTTTCTGATCAGCTGTTAGAGATTGCTGAAGAGATCCTTCGATACAATGAAAGCACAGAAACTTCTCACAGCGAGGAGAATCTCAGCTGATAGATAATTGCATGTATCAAAAAAAGTTCTGTGATACACTAAAGATAAGCAGTAGGCTTTTGCCTTCCGTTTGCTCAAGCAGCTGCACAAACGGAAAGTTAATTTTTCCCAAATGTCTGTGGAAAGACTTTCCATTATCTAACTGGACCGCTATAATAATCAGCAGTATGGTTTTTAAGAAAAGGGATGAAACATGGAAAAAAAATTAAAAGCTTCGAACGATAATCGTATTGATTATGGCGTGATTTTACCAGTCTTTCTGTTATGTTTGATTGGTCTGCTCTCATTATATGTAGCACTTAGCCATGATCCGAACAATCCAGCAGTCTTGAAAGGCGTAGGGATGCAAGTTGTCTGGTATTTAGTTGGGGCGGCAGCAATCGTTGTCATCATGCATTTGAATTCCAAATGGATCTGGAAACTGACTCCTTACCTTTATGGCTTGGGGTTAGTAGTAATGGGACTCTTACTGGAATTCTATGACAAGAATTTAGCCGATTCTACAGGTTCTAAAAACTGGTTCCGATTCGGTGCGTTCACCTTCCAGCCAGCAGAGCTAATGAAGATCGCGTACATCTTGATGATGGCGCTGATCGTGACCAAACATAATACGCAAGTAAAAGAACGGACGATGAAATCGGACTTTTGGCTGATTGGGAAGCTCTTGATCGTGACGATACCGGTATTAGCATTGATCATGGCTCAAGATGACTTTGGAACGATGCTCGTCTTCCTTGCGATCTTCGGCGGGATATTCTTGATGTCTGGAATCTCTTGGCGCATCATCGCCCCTGTAGTGATCTTAGCAGTAGTCGTTGGTGCAGGAACGATTTTCTTAGTGACGACTGAAGGCGGAAGAGACTTGCTTTATAAAGTGGGCTTCAAATCTTATCAATTTGCACGTATTGATTCATGGCTGGATCCTTTCCATGATACGTCTGGGATGAGTTACCAGCCGGCACAAGGACTTTTGGCAATCGGCACCGGTGGCTTGTTTGGTAAAGGATTCAATGTAAGCAATATTTATGTGCCTGTTCGTGAGTCCGATATGATTTTTACCGTTATCGGTGAAAACTTCGGCTTTATCGGTGGTGCATTCGTCATTTTCTTGTATTTTATTTTGATTTATCGTATGATTCGGGTGTGTTTCGATACGAACAATGAATTTTACGCCTATATCGCAAGCGGTTTGATCATGATGCTGCTGTTCCATGTCTTTGAGAACATTGGAGCAAATATCGGATTACTTCCTTTAACAGGGATCCCATTGCCTTTCATTAGCCAAGGAGGATCTTCGATTTTAGGGAACATGATCGGTGTCGGATTGATATTATCGATGAGATACCAAAATGAAGCACCTGCAAGATCTTCAAGGAGGTAAGAAAATTGTACACCTTTTACTGGTACCCGAAATGTTCAACATGCAAAAAAGCCAAAGCGTGGTTAGACCAGCATGGCGTTAGTTATCAAACTGTTGATATGATCAAAGAAGTACCGAAGGCCTCAACGATTGAGACTTGGCTAGAAACGAGTCAAGTACCGATCCGTCGCCTGTTCAACACAAGCGGGATGAAATATCGAGAACTTGGACTGAAAGATCAAGTAGGCGAGTTTACGGCTTCAAAAGCAAGCCAAGTCTTATCGACAGATGGCATGCTGATCAAGCGGCCGCTGATCGTGCAAGAGGACCAGCTTGTTGCAATTGGATTCAATGAAAAAATTTATGAAGGAGAACTGATATAAAATGGCAGGCAAACATTTGAAGAAAAAGGACAACCTTTGGATCTTATTTAATGGAAAAGAATACTGTGTTGGTTTGACAAATGAAGCGCAAGAAGAACTCGGAGACATCACGTTTGCCAATTTGCCAAAAGCAGGACAATCGCTAAAAAAAGATGAACCTCTGATCGAAGTCGAAGCGGAAAAAGCGGTCAATGAATTTGCTAGCCCGCTAACGGGTACAGTTTCTTCTGTGAATGATAAAATCGGTGAAGATATCAATATCTTGAATGATTCAGATGAAATGAATGCGTGGATCTTAAGTTTCAAAGATGTTGATCCAAAAGAATTTGACGAATTATAAAATCAGAAAATCACTTGAAAAAAGTTGACACTGATTCTTCCAGTTGCTATAATCATAAGCAATCCTATATGAAACGAGAAAGCTTTGAAAAGAAGAGTACATGTCACGGACGTTTGAAGAGAGCCCTGTTTGCTGAAAATGGGTAACGAAAATGAGATGGAAGATGGTCTTAGAGCAGAGTAAGCGAGCGTAAGCAAACTTACTACGGGAGTGCCCGTTACAGCGCGACAGTATACGGAAAGAAGCTAAGTCCAAGTACTGGAAGAGGCTGTTATTGCGAAGTAACGGTAAATCAAGGTGGTAACACGGAAGTTCAAGCTTTCGTCCTTTTGCTTAAGGCAAGAGGGCGAAGGCTTTTTTGTTTGAAAAATCATAAGAGAAAGATGTGAATGGCATGTCATTAATCCAACTAACGAATGTCAAAAAGACATTCAATGGGAAAAACGGAAACATCCAAGCCGTCAATGACGTTTCACTAAACGTTGAAAAAGGGGATATTTATGGAATCGTCGGCTATTCTGGGGCAGGAAAAAGTACATTAGTCCGTCTCCTGAATGGACTTGAGCTTCCCACGAGCGGCGAAGTGATCGTAAACGATCAAGATATCACAAACTTAAAAAACAAAGAATTACGTACATTCCGAAAGAAAATCGGTATGATCTTCCAGCATTTCAACCTGTTATGGTCAAGAACTGTACTTGAAAATATCCAGCTGCCGTTGGAATTAGCTGGTGTACCAAAGAGCAAACGCAAAGAACGAGCAGAAGAATTGTTGCGTTTAGTCGGGTTAGAAGGACGCGGACAAGCGTATCCTTCACAACTTTCCGGCGGACAGAAACAACGTGTCGGTATCGCACGAGCATTGGCAAATGATCCTGAGATCCTGCTTTGTGATGAGGCTACGAGTGCATTGGACCCGCAAACAACAGAAGAAGTATTAGACTTATTGTTAGCAATCAATAAGAAATTGAATTTGACCATCGTCTTGATCACACATGAAATGAATGTGATCCGCAAAATCTGCAACAAAGTCGCTGTGATGGAGTTGGGGAAAGTCGTAGAAGAAGGAGACGTGTTGACTGTCTTCAGACAACCGAAAAAAGAAGTAACCAAACGTTTTGTACAACAAGACATCGAACCAGAAGCTGATTCGACAGAACTATTAGCTGAACTCATCAAAGAAAATCCAAGCGGCCGTTTGGCAACTTTGACCTTTAGCGAAAGAAATGCCAACGAACCAGTTATTTCCCAAGCGATTCGACGCTATAACATTGATGTCAACGTCGTATACGGGAAAATCAAACAAGTAAAAGAAGGTTCCTTTGGTTCATTGACTGTCTTGATGACAGGTGAAACCAAAGAATTAGATCAAGCAGAAGTGTTCATTAAAGAACAAGGAGTAGGAATTGAGGTGATCCATCGTGGATAAAAGCTTTTCAGAAACATATCTAGATTTTAAACAAATCAATCCGGAAACGATGAATCAGGCTATCCTTGATACACTATATATGACATTGATCTCAATGGTCTTAGTGACGATCATCGGATTAGTCTTGGGATTAATCCTTTACTCTATTGGGCGCAAAAACAAACCGTATGCTCGAATCATTTACGGGATCGTATCGATCATCAGTAATATTTTCCGATCAACACCATTTATGATCCTGATGGTTTTGATCATTCCATTTACTAAAGCAATCGTAGGCACTATGCTAGGTGCGCAAGCAGCCATTCCAGCTCTTGTTTTATCCGCGGCACCATTTTATGCCCGTCTAGTAGAGATTGCTTTTCGTGAAGTCAGCCCTGGCGTACTGGAAGCAGCAGATGCAATGGGGGCAAGTTACTGGGAAATCATCTGGAAGGTCTTGATACCTGAAAGTATTCCCGCGTTGATTTCTGGATTAACAGTTACAACGATCTCGATGATCGGATTTACTGCAATGGCCGGCGCGATCGGCGCAGGTGGACTTGGTGGTCTTGCTTGGCAGGAAGGCTACCAACGTGGTAATCTGACAGTGACATTCGTTGCGACTTTAATTATTTTATTAATCGTATTTATCGTTCAAGGAATCGGTGATTTCTTAACTAAGAAAACAGACAAAAGATAATAGGATATAGGGGGATATAGGATATGAAAAAGAAGATTTTTGGATTAGCAGCAGCGCTTTTGCTGACTGTAGGATTAGCAGCATGCGGTAACAACAGCGACAGCAAAGATTCAGCAAATAAAGCAGACGACACGACATTGAAAGTCGGCGCTTCACCGACACCGCACGCAGAGATTTTGGAACATGTGAAACCATTATTGAAAGATGAAGGAATCGATCTTGAAATCGTCAAATTCGATGACTATGTATTACCGAACCAATCTTTGGAAGAAGGCGATATCGATGCCAATTACTTCCAACATATTCCTTATTTGAACAAAGAAATCAAAGAAAAAGGGTATGACTTTGTCAATGCCGGTGCTGTCCACATCGAACCAATGGGCTTGTACTCTAAAAAAATCAAAGATGTTTCTGAACTAAAAGATGGTGCAACGATCATCACTTCGAATTCTGAATCAGACTGGGGACGCATCATCACGATTTTACAAGATGCTGGGCTAGTCAAAGTCAAAGATGGAGTAGATCTGGAAACAGCCACATTCGATGATATTGCAGAAAACCCTAAGAACTTGAAGTTCAACCATACGATCGACCCATCACTTTTAGCTTCTACGTACCAAAATGATGAAGGTGACCTAGTCGCAATCAATGCAAACTTCGCTTATGGCGCAGGATTGAATCCATTAGAAGATGCCGTATTACTTGAAAAAGACAACTCTCCTTACGTGAATATCATTGCGACTCGCAAAGGTGATGAAGACAGTGACAAAATCAAAAAACTGATTGAAGTGCTTCACCGTAAAGAAGTCCAAGAATGGATCACAGACAAATGGGGCGGCTCTGTTAAACCAGTAAAGGCTGATGCAAAATAAGGAATGAAACAAAAAAGATGAGAAATAAGTCTGTAACGGCTTATTCCTCATCTTTTTTATACCTATTCTAATTTAGAAATCAAAATTGTTTAATAATCAATAAAAGATATTTGATTTTAGTAAGGAAGATCATTGCGCTTCATTCTCAATTAGTCTAAAATGAGTGAGAACGAAAGAGAATTTGGGGGTATAATGCATGTCTGTCTTAGAAATAAAAAATCTACATGTGTCGATCGAGGAAAAAGAAATCCTTAAAGGCGTAAACCTAACAATGAAAACCGGAGAAATTCACGCCATCATGGGACCTAACGGCACAGGAAAATCAACCTTATCTGCCGCTATCATGGGCAATCCAAACTATGAAGTAACAGAAGGTGAAATCTTGTTTGACGGGAAAAATGTTTTAGACTTGGAAGTAGACGAACGTGCACGACTTGGTTTGTTTTTAGCTATGCAATATCCAAGTGAGATACCAGGTATCACGAATGCGGAATTCATGCGTGCAGCAATCAATGCGAAACGTGATGAAAACGACAAGATCTCTGTTATGGCATTTTTGAAAAAGTTAGATGAAAAAATGGCTTTACTGAATATGCCAGAAGAAATGGCTGAACGTTATCTGAACGAAGGTTTTTCTGGCGGGGAAAAGAAACGGAATGAGATCCTACAATTGTTGATGTTAGAACCAACATTTGCGATTTTAGACGAAATCGACTCGGGTTTGGATATCGATGCTTTGAAAGTCGTTGCTAAAGGAGTAAATGAAATGCGTGGAGACAATTTCGGTGCATTGATCATCACCCACTATCAACGATTATTGAACTATATCACACCTGATGTCGTTCACATCATGATGGAAGGTCGAGTAGTCATGACAGGAAATGCTGACTTAGCTAAACGCCTAGAAGCAGAAGGTTACGCTGGAATCAGTAAAGAATTAGGAATCGACTATAAAGAAGAAGAAGCGTAAGGGGGAGCAAGAATGAAAGAAAAAAACTGGCTCGATTATCTTGACGCGGTAAATGATTTTTCTTTAAGTAAAGGCGAACCTGATTGGATGAGAACCTTCCGTCAAGACGCACTAACAAAAGCAGATGAACTGCCATTGCCGCATATCGATCGGGTGAAATTCCATCGTTGGTCGTTATTCGATGTGAAAGAAACACAAACTATCAGTGAAACAGGCACGATTCCAGCATTTGATGCAATGAAAGACAATCCTGTGCTTGTCCAACAAGGTTCATGGACGATTTTTGAACAACTACCTGTGGAATTAGCAGAAAAAGGAGTCATTTTTACCGACTTGTCTACTGCAATGATCGAATACCCAGAACTAGTCCAAGAATATTATATGAAAAAAGCAGTAAACATGGACGAAGACCAATTGACTGCACTCCATGTAGCTTTTATGAACAGCGGTATTTTCCTGTATGTGCCTAAAAATGTCGTGATCGATGAACCACTCGAGTCCTTATTCATTCAAGATGGCGCATCCGATGAGCACTTCTTCAAGCATGTGTTGATCGTGGCAGATGAACATAGTGAATTTTCTTATCTGGAACGTTTCCAGACAACCAAAGAACAAGTAGCAAAATCATCAGGTAATATCATCGTGGAAGTCATCGCTAAAGCTGGTTCAAAAATCAAATATTCAGCTGTAGATCAATTAGGAGAGAATATTACTTCTTATATGAATCGCCGTGGGCACATTTTACGAGACGCTTCTGTCGACTGGGCAATTGGTGTCATGAATGACGGTCATGTGATCGCTGACTTTGATTCAGATTTAGCAGGAGAAGGTGCACACGCAGAAGTCAAAATCGTGGCGATCAGCTCGGGCAGACAAATCCAAGGAATCGATACACGAGTAACCAATAAAGCACCTCATACGATCGGGCATATTTTGCAACACGGAGTGATCCGAGAAAAAGGAACATTGACCTTTAACGGTATCGGCCACATCCTGAAAGGAGCAAAAGGTGCAGATGCTCAACAAGAAAGCCGTGTCTTGATGCTTTCTGACAAAGCACGTGGTGACGCGAATCCTATTCTTTTGATCGATGAAAACGAAGTAACTGCTGGACATGCTGCCAGTGTAGGACGAGTTGATCCAGAAGAAATGTACTATCTGATGAGTCGAGGATTGCATAAAGAAGAAGCAGAGCGCTTAGTGATTCGAGGATTCCTCGGTTCTGTCTTAACGGCAATCCCTGTAGAACAAGTTCGGAAAGAATTAGTCGAAGTAATCGAAGGGAAGTTGAATGGATGATCGATGCTAAAAAGCTACGCAATGATTTTCCTATTTTATTTCAAGACGTCAATGATGAACCTTTCGTTTATCTGGATAATGCAGCGACGACCCAAAAGCCAAAACAAGTACTCCAGGCATTAGCGCACTATTACGAACACGATAACGCCAATGTTCATCGCGGTGTCCATACGTTAGCAGAACGCGCGACCCATGAGTATGAACAAGCAAGAGAAAAAGTACGAGCGTTCATCCATGCAAAAGAAACAGCAGAAGTGCTGTTTACACGTGGTACGACGACAAGTTTGAATTGGGTAGCCAGAAGCTTCGGCGACCGCTATATCAAAGCAGGAGACGAGATAGTGATCTCTTACATGGAACATCATTCTAATGTTATCCCATGGCAGCAGTTGGCAAAACGAACAGGTGCCGTCCTGAAATATATCGAACTAACAGAAGAAGGCTTCCTGGATATGGAGGATGCAGCGAAAAAGATTACGGACAAAACCAAAATCGTCTCCATTGCTCATGTATCCAATGTTTTAGGTGTCATCAATCCTGTTCAAGAATTAGCTGAACTTGTCCATGAAAACGGTGGGGTCATCGTAGTAGATGGTGCACAATCTGCCCCACACATGGCCATTGATGTCCAAGCACTAGACTGTGATTTCTTTGCTTTCAGCGGACACAAAATGTGCGGACCAACAGGTATTGGTGTTTTATATGGTAAACGAAAATGGTTAGAAGAAATGGAACCCGTTGAATTTGGTGGCGAAATGATTGATTTTGTCGAATTATACGACAGTACATGGAAAGAACTACCTTGGAAATTCGAAGCAGGGACACCAAATATCGCTGGCGCTATCGCATTAGGCCATGCAATCGATTATTTGCAAGAACTCGGCATGGACAATATCCATCGATATGAAGAAGAACTAGCCGCTTATATGTTGCCAAAATTACAAGCAATCGATGGATTGACTGTTTATGGTTCGCAAGACCCGAAATTTCGGACAGGAGTTGTTGCGTTCAATTTGGATGGGTTACATCCCCATGATGTCGCGACAGCTTTAGACATGGAAGGGGTAGCCGTTAGAGCAGGTCATCATTGTGCGCAACCGCTATTGAAGTACCTTGAAGTATCAGCGACTGCTCGCGCCAGCTTTTATTTCTACAACACGACGCACGACGCCGACCGTTTAGTTGAAGCAATCATGGCAACAAAGGAGTTTTTCCAACATGGGACTATCTAAATTAGACAATTTATACCGTCAAGTGATCTTGGATCATTCTTCCCATCCGCATCATCGTGGAAGCTTGACCGACTCGACAAGCAAGATTGAATTGAACAACCCCACATGTGGAGATGTGATCGAATTGCAAGTCGATGTAAAAGACGGAATCATCAAAAATATCGCCTTTGACGGCAGCGGCTGCTCCATCAGTACGGCAAGTGCCTCGATGATGACAGACGCCGTCATTGGAAAATCAATAGAAGAAGCAGAACATTTAACTGTAGACTTTCTACAGCTTGTCCAAGGAAAAGAAGTCCAAGATCCCGACCAATTAGGCGATGCTGCTATGCTTGGTGGTGTAGCTAAATTTCCCGCTCGGATCAAATGTGCGACACTTGCCTGGAAAGCACTAGGAAAAGCAATGGAAAACGATGGTACCGCAGCTTTCCATCATTACCACAAGGAAGAGGAGTGAGAACATGGGCGTACCAGAATTAGAAGAATATAAATTCGGGTTTCACGATGATGTCGAACCGGTTTTCAGTACAGGAGAAGGCTTGACAGAAGAAGTGATCCGTGAGATGTCAAGAATCAAAGGCGAACCAGAATGGATGCTTGAATTCCGTCTGAAATCTCTAGAAACATTCAATAAAATGCCAATGCAAACATGGGGCCCCGACCTTTCAGACATCAATTTCGATGCCATCAAATATTACCAAAAACCAAGTGACAAACCCGCTCGTGACTGGGAAGACGTACCAGAAAAAATCAAAGATACATTTGAAAAGATTGGTATCCCAGAAGCTGAACGAGCTTATCTAGCCGGTGCTTCCGCACAATATGAATCAGAAGTCGTGTACCATAATATGAAAGATGAATTCGAAAAATTAGGAATCGTCTTTACTGACACTGACTCTGCTTTGAAAGAATACCCTGAATTATTCAAAGAGTACTTTTCAAAACTTGTACCGCCAACCGACAACAAATTAGCAGCGCTGAATTCAGCCGTATGGTCAGGTGGAACCTTTATTTACGTGCCAAAAGGCGTCAAAGTCGATGTTCCATTACAAACGTACTTCCGGATCAATGCGGAAAACACGGGGCAATTCGAACGTACGCTGATCATCGTTGACGAAGGAGCAAGCATCCACTATGTCGAAGGCTGTACGGCACCTACTTATTCAAGTAATAGTCTGCATGCCGCCATCGTAGAAATCTTTACAAGAAAAGATGCGTATTGCCGTTACACCACGATCCAAAACTGGTCAGACAATGTGTACAACTTAGTAACCAAACGAGCAAAAGCATACGAAGGCGCAACCGTTGAATGGATCGACGGAAACCTAGGTGCAAAAACAACGATGAAATACCCAAGTGTTTACTTAGATGGAAAAGGCGCACGAGGCACCATGCTCTCCATCGCCTTTGCAGGAGCAAACCAAATCCAAGATACGGGTGCAAAAATGATTCACAACGCACCAAACACTTCTAGTTCCATCGTCTCTAAATCAATCTCAAAAGACGGCGGTGAAGTAAACTATCGAGGACAAGTAACCTTTGCCAAAAACAGTGCGGGTTCGATCTCTCATATCGAATGTGACACGATCATCATGGACGAATGGTCGAAATCCGATACGATCCCATTCAATGAGATCCACAACAGCCAAGTCTCTTTAGAACACGAAGCCAAAGTCTCAAAAATCTCAGAAGAACAACTCTACTATCTGATGAGCCGAGGCCTGACCGAATCTGAAGCAACTGAAATGATCGTCATGGGCTTTGTTGAACCATTCACCAAAGAACTTCCAATGGAATATGCAGTCGAACTCAACCGATTGATCAGTTATGAGATGGAAGGTAGTGTAGGTTAAATCAAATCATTTAAAAGATCCAAAACATTGATTTTTGATGTTTTGGATCTTTTTTAGTATAAAAAAGCTAAACGACTTTCCTGATGATTTTGTATGATGTTTTTTCTAAGAAAGTACTTGTTTTCTTAGAAATTAAGGCGTAAAATTATTTTCTTAAGTAAATTAGTAATATTAATATATTTAATAAAATCGTTTTTAGCTTGAAGGAGGAACAGAGATGGAAAAGCAAAAACTTTCTGAGTTCGTGAGTTTTATCCCAGGAATCAACCAATCCAGAGCTGAAAAACAGTTTGGCGACCAAGAAATCAATTATTATGATCAGTCTTCATTTGATGAAGATGATAAGCACCATGATGAAATGAGTCGGGATGAAAAAATCAATTATTTATTTGACAGCGCAGTATCTTTAGATAAACGAGATGTTGTCATTAGCAATTCTCTCCAACGAGCAACGATGGTCAGTGAGAAAAACATAGGGAAAGTGCTATCCTTAAATTTTACAAAAGTAGAATTTCACAGCGAGGAATTAGACAAGCGCTATTTTCTTTACTTATTTAATCAGTACAAAGATATCCAACGCCAAAAAGAACGAGAACTTCAAGGAACAGGACCAAATTTGAGGTTAACTAAGCAGTCTTTAGAACAACTCGTTATACCAGTCGTTTCATTATCAGAGCAGCAACGAATCGGCGAAGTTTATATAGAATCTTTAAAAATACAAAGTAAATTAAGTGAGTATGCTCGGTTAACAGAGCAGTTTACCGGGGCTATACTAGAAAAAAGTTTGGAGGGATAGAATAAATGAAAAACCAGTCGAGTGTCAAAAGCCAATCTGAATTAAAGTTCGAACTAGAGGTCATTGACTATTTAACAAAAATTGGCGGAGTAAAGCAGTGGGAATATAAAAAAGAAATCAAAACAACAGAACAATTATGGAATAATTTCAAAAACATTCTGGAACAAAATAATCATGCACGTTTAGATGAGCCATTATCAGTGACAGAATTTAATCAAGTAAAAAAGATTATTTCCTCTATCAATTCCCCTTATCAAGCAGGACAATTTTTATATGGAGTGAATGGCGTATCAGAAATTGAAATTGATCTTGATGACGGGAGACATGTATTCTTAACAGTTTTTGACCAAGCGCAAGTGGGTGGCGGGAATACCGTGTATCAAGTAGTAAACCAAATTGAACGTCCGAAAGTAATTGATGGAAAGCAAAATCGCCGTTTTGATGTGACGCTATTAATTAATGGGTTGCCCATTGTCCAAATCGAACTGAAAAAAGCATTACATAATGCGACAGAAGCACTAAATCAAATGGAACAATATATTGCGGAAAAACAATTCAGTGATATCTTTTCAACTCTACAAATTTTAATCGCTATGACCCCATTTGATATACGTTACATGGCAAATACGACCTTACAAAATTTTAACCGAGCTTTTGCATTTAATTGGCAGGATGAAGAAACAGCCCACCCCGTTCGTTCATGGCAAACATTCGCTGATAAAGTATTGTCCATCCCAATGGCTCATGATTTGGCCACTCGTTACATGATACTTGATGGAACGAAGAATAAAGAAAGTATCAAAGTGATGCGGCCTTATCAAGTATACGCAACGAAACGTGTACTAGATAAAGTACGCAAATACAATTTTAAATATGATGATGGAAAATTAGGCTATGTCTGGCATACGACAGGATCAGGAAAAACAATCACAAGTTTCAAAACCGCATGGCTGGCAAGCCGGTTACCTAATGTAGACAAAGTCATCTTTTTAGTAGACCGAATTGCGTTGACCAATCAAACTGCAGATGCGTATCGTGCGTATGATCCAGTAGCTGGCTTTGAAGGAAAGACAGGTGTAGTGAGTGATACAGCGAACATTTCTGATTTACATCGTAAGCTCACGAAGAAAAGTGACAAGAATATTATAGTCACAAGTATTCAAAAAATGTCTCGCTATGTCACAAAAGAAAACTTTAAGCCATTAGATGACAATATCTTGTTTATCGTCGATGAAGCGCATCGTTCAACTGGGGATGGGACGCAGAATGAAGGTATGCTGGAGACTATCCGCAAGGCTCTTCCAACTTCCGCATGGGTGGGTTACACAGGTACACCGAAATTTCCAGAAACACGAGAGATTTTTGGTGATCTACTGCATGCTTACACAATTAAAGAAGCAATTGCAGACAAAAATGTTCTTGGTTTCAAAGTTGAATTCAAAGAAACGATCGAACCTCCAAAAGATCCAACGGAAGAAGATATCGATGATAATATTCGTGGAAGTGTCTACGACTATAGCCCAGAACATGTGGAATTAGTAGTAGAAGATATTTTTGACAATTGGAAAGAACGTTCCAATAACCGCAAGTACAATGCATTATTCACTGTTCATGTAGGAGGAAATCGTCCTAGTACGCCGCGAGCAATGGAGTATTTTGACAAATTTATGGAAGAAAACAGTAAAAGAGACCCGGGAGATCGGCTAAAAGTAGGCATTAGTTTTTCAGCAGATACGTCAAATGGTGTCCATCAATTAAAGACGAATGAAAATCTCCATCGAGCCATTAAAGCATACAATGCTTTATTCGGAACAGCTTTTGACATGACTTCGGTCAAAGCATACACAGAAGATCTAGCTCGACGATTAAATAAGACTGCAGATGATGGGAATTATTTAGATTTAGTGATTGTCGTTGACCAGTTACTGACCGGATTTGATGCACCAGAATTAAATACCCTTTATATTGACCGTACGTTGAAGGGTGGGAACCTGATTCAAGCATATTCTCGTACGAACAGAATTCATAATCGAGAAGCCAAACCTCAAGGGAATATTGTGAATTATCGATGGCCGGTTCAAAATGAATATGAGATGAATAACTCTTTTGCTATCTACTCAAATAGAGATTCTGCGGCGGAACAATTAACCTTGGACGAATTAAAAGAAGAAAATGAAGCGTCCGGAATTCTATCAAAACCATTTAGTAAAGTGGAAGAAGAAACGAAAGAAGTCATTCAGACACTTGCTAAATTAACAGATGATTTTGTCCAACTTCCACCAAGTGAGAAAGCGCAAGAAGAAGTATTTAAAGGATTGAAAGATTACAACCGCTTATTAAGCCAATTAAAACAATACACGGAAGATGATGAAAAAAATCCGATTTCTGCTTATGATGAACCAGAAGCTTTTTACGAACGCTTGGGCATTACAGAAGAACAAGAAGTGATGTTGACCACTGTTCTTGCGAATGAATTAAAAGAACGGCGAGCTGCTATAGAAGAAATCGATATCTCACAAGTCAATTTAGAAATGGTCCATATTCATGATGTGACGATCAATTATGATTACTTGATTGAATTGATTGCACGAATGGCGGATGAGGTTCACGCAGATGAAATGAATCAGGCGAAACAAACAAGAAATGAAATTGACTTGGAGATCGCAAAATCGGATAATGAAAAAGAAATTACGAAAGTACGTAACTTCGTGGCGAAAATATTTACAAAAGAATTCGAATTCGAAAGTTATCCAGCTCCTCGTGACATTGAAGAAATGAATCAAGCAATGGAACGCTCACAAATGGACAGCAACATCAAGCTGGTGACAGAGTTCGTCCGTACTTGGGGCCTCGATAATAGTATAAGACCTAAAGAGTTGGAAAAACTGATCAAGAAACACAGACTCGGCCAAGAAGACATGGATAAGCAAGGAGAATTAACGACGATTATGAACGATGCGCGTGCAGACTATAAGGAAATCGCTGCACCTGAAATCGCAGCATTGTCGTGGGTCAAATATCGCATTGAATTTCGTAAAGCATTTTACAAGATGGCAGATGAAATCAAGAAAGGAGAATAGAGCTGTCGATTAGGCGCTCCTTCCTTTGATTGACCAATAGAACGTGCTTAAAATAGAAACAATCTAAGTTAGAACGATCTGACTCAGAAGATTAGAGGAGAATGAACATGCAAGAAGAAAGAACAAATGTACCAAAAATTAGATTCAAAGGATATGCGGAAGATTGGGAAGAGCGGAAAGTGGGAGACTTTCTTAAAGAAAGTAAAATTAAAGGTACAGATGGTAGTATTGCAAAAAAGTTAACTGTGAAACTTTGGAGAAAAGGAGTAATCGCTAAAGAAGAAATTTATTCAGGAAGCTCCGCTACTCAGTATTATATTCGAAAAGCTGGTCAGTTCATGTATGGCAAGCTAGATTTTTTAAACCAAGCGTTTGGTATTGTTCCGCCTGAGTTGGATGGATATGAATCAACCCTTGATTCTCCCGCTTTTGACATTGGGAAAAATATGAACGCAATATTTTTGTTAGAATATATATCACTAGTACGTTTTTATAAATATCAGGGTACAATTGCCAATGGTTCAAGAAAAGCGAAGAGAATTCACGTTGATACATTTTTAGAAATGCCACTCCTTGTGCCTAGTTTTAAAGAATAACAAAAAATCGGCACCTTCTTCAAACAACTTGACGACACGATCGCTCTTCATCAGCGCAAGCTGGATTTGTTGAAGCAAACAAAAAAAAGTTATCTTCAAAAGATGTTTCCGAAAAAAGGCGAAGACAAACCAGAAATCCGATTTGCAGGATTCACTGACGCTTGGGAACAGCGTAAGTTGGGAGAATTAGGTAAAACTCAATCGGGAATTGGCTTTCCTGATGCCGAACAAGGTGGTTCTGAAGGTATTCCATTTTTTAAGGTTTCCGACATGAATAACATTGGTAACGAGTACGAAATGAGAAATGCAAATCATTATGTATCTGATGAGCAAATTGAGCGTAAAAAATGGAAGCCAATAAAAGATGTGCCGGCGATTATATTTGCCAAAGTTGGAGCTGCAATAATGCTTAATAGAAAACGTTTGGTCACAAGCTCTTTCTTAATAGATAACAATACCATGGCTTATATGTTTAATAATACTTGGGATATCTATTTTGGTAAAATATTGTTTGAAACTATAAATTTGCCAAGATACTCCCAAGTAGGGGCATTGCCCTCTTATAACAGCTCTGATATTGAGAGTATCGACGTTAAGGTTCCTGTAAAGGATGAACAACAAAAAATCGGTAACTTCTTTAAACAACTCGACGACACGATCGCTCTTCATCAGCGTGAGCTGGATTCGCTAAAAGAAATGAAAAAATCATTACTGCAACAAATGTTTGTCTAAAAGGAGAGAAATTAAATGAGTAATGCAAGTGAGATTACATCAAAATTATGGGCTATGGCCAACAAACTACGAGGAACGATGGATGCTAGCGAGTACAAAAACTACATCTTGCCATTCATGTTCTACCGTTATTTATCAGAAAACCAAGATGACTATCTAAAAAAGAACGGCTTAGAAGAATATTATGAAGTAACAGATCCAGAAGAAAAAGAAGATTATCTACAAGAAATCAGCCGCGGGGTTGGCTACGCGATTGCACCTGAATATACATGGGAGCAATTAGTAAAAAAAATTGAAAATCATCAGATCAAAGCGAGTGATTTCCAAGATTTGTTTGATTCCTTCAATGCCAATGCGAAGCGTAACCCATTAGCTGAGGATGACTTCGCCAATGTCTTTTCAGATATCAACTTAGGGGATACTCGTTTAGGATCAAATACGAATGAACGTGCGAAAGCACTGAATGACATTGTGTTGATGATTAACGATTTTGTTTTTAAAGACGAAGCAGGGCATGATATCCTTGGAGATGTGTACGAATATTTGATCGGTCAATTTGCTGCTAATGCTGGTAAGAAAGGTGGGGAATTCTATACCCCTCATGAAGTAAGTCAAGTATTAGCTAAAATCGTAACAAGCGATGCAAATGTAGAAGACAATCAGTTTCGAGTATATGATCCAACGATGGGTTCAGGCTCTCTGCTATTAACAGTAAAAAAAGAACTGCCTGCCGGAGATAAATCAGGAAGCGTGGATTTTTATGGTCAAGAATTAAACACAACCACTTATAATCTGGCACGGATGAACTTGATGATGCACGGCATTAATTATCAAAACATGAATTTAAGACGTGCAGATACACTAGATGCAGATTGGCCGTTTGCAGAAAAAGAGGGAATGCAGATTCCATTGAAATTTGATGCAGTGGTAGCTAATCCGCCATATTCCGCAAAATGGGATATCAAAGATGTAGACCGTGAAAAAGACACACGTTTCAAAGGATATGGTGTGGCACCTGCTTCAAAGGCAGATTATGCATTTGTTTTACACGGACTCTATCATTTAGACAAATCAGGTACGATGGCGATCGTTCTTCCTCACGGGGTATTATTCCGTGGAGCTGCAGAAGGAAAGATTCGCAAAAATATCATTGACAATAATTTGTTAGACGCAGTAATCGGAATGCCAGCAAATCTCTTCTATGGAACAAGTATCCCGACAACTGTCTTGGTATTTAAAGGAAGAGAAGCGCGCAAGACTAAAGACATCTTATTTATTGATGCCTCCAGTGAATTTGTTAAAGGTAAAAATCAAAACAAACTATCAGATGACAATATCAACAAAATTATTGAAACGTATGAAAAACGAGAAGACGTTGAAAAATATGCACATGTAGCGACATTAGAAGAGATCATAGAAAATGATTACAACTTGAATATTCCTAGATATGTGGATACCTTTGAGGAAGAAGAAGTAATCCCACTATCACAAGTAGCGCAAGAATTAAGTGAAGTAAAAGCTGAAATCGATCGTTCTACTGCTAATCTATATGAAACGATGAAAGAACTACAAGGATTAACCCCAGAAGCACAAGAAGAGTTAGAAAAATTTATGAAGCTATTAGGTAGATAAATAATAAATGATAATAGGTAAGTAAGCGGGACAAGTGTCCTGCTTGCTTTATCGCTAAAAAGGAGAAGAAGAATTGGTTCTTTATCATGTCAATAATCAGGTAATAACAGAAGTACAAGAAGAAATATTTAAAATAGAAAAAGAATTACAGCTGTTAGTTGAATCCAATCTGGACACTTTATTTAATCTAAAGTTTGTTGCTACTGAATTTACAGTTGATAATTTCCGATTAGATACGGTAGCTTATGACGAAGAAATGAAAAGTTTCGTGATTATTGAGTATAAAAAAGGAAAAAGATTTAGTGTCATTGATCAAGGTTACGCCTACTTAAACTCATTATTAGCTCATAAAGGAGAATTCGTACTTGCTTATAACGAGCAATATCCTGATCAACTAAAGCGCATCAATGAAATTGAATGGTCGCAAACGCGAATCATCTTCGTTGCTAACGACTATACTAATTACCAATATGGAGCAATCAATAATCCTGATTTACCGATTGACTTAGTAGTGGTGAAAAAATACAAGCATGGTTTGATTGATGTGGAAACTTTGAATAAAACCAACTACAAACCAAGTTCATTAAAAACAAGTAAAAACCAGGAGGAACCAAAGAATAAAGGTTTATCGAAAGAGATAAAAATCTACACAGAAGAAGAACATATAAGTAAGGGAAACCAAGAAATCCAAGAACTGTATGAGGAATTAAAAGAAATTATTTTAAGCTGGGATAGTTCTATCCAAATCAAACCTCTGAAATTATACAATTCTTTTAAATTGAAACACAATATCGTGGATATTCTTGTACAAAAGAATGCCTTGAAGATTTGGATCAATCTAAAACAAGGAAAATTAAACGACCCTGAAAACATCACTCGAAATGTAAGCAAAACAGGCCATTGGGGAAATGGTGACTATGAAATTCTGATGAAAGACAATCAAAATATTGAATATATTGCTAGTTTGATCAAACAATCTTGGAGATATCACAAAAAATAAATCTGAGTTTTCAAATCTAAAATAGAAAGTCTCATTCTGTATTTTAATTTAAATTGCACGTATAAAAAGCTAGATTGTTTTCTTTAAATTGACATATAGCATACCATTCTCTTTGCTTCATTTAAGAAAGAGAATGGTATTTTTTATTTAGGAACTTTCATCTCAAAGCTTTTTCAATTAATTTGTACCCCTGTTTTTTTTGATAAGATCATGTGCATTGATTTTTTCTATCTCTACGTTCATCTCCTACTTAATGCCTATCTGGCTCCTGAGGGGTTCTTTTTAAGGCGTCGTCATAGTCTTGGCTGAGGATTTCTTGGTAATCTGAGGGAATGGCTTCCCAAGTAAGCAGGCGAACGTTCATGACGTGTTTTCCTTTGTGTTTGATTACAGCATAGTTTTTCTCTTTTTCTACCTCTCCAGCGTGAAAAGACAGCCATGTACCATGGCCAAAGATATCATTACATACCCAATGTTCGATGGAATTGTCCACGTATCCTACAGGGAGTGTGGTATAGCCGATTTGTGGTTTCAAAAAAGGATTGAATCGATCAATCGTTTCATTTTTGTATTGATAATTGATAAGAAAAAGATAGACCAAACAAAAGACGAGCAGAAAGAAAGATAGTGTCTTTTTGAGTGAGAAGGGTTGTTTTGATGAATAAGATTTCTTGATAACAAGAGGTTCGTCTGGCAATGTTGGTTCTATTGATTCGGTAGCTGATTCAATAGAAGGAAAATCAATCGGCAGACCTAAAGTCTGATGTAAAAGTGACAGCATTTCAAGGTCTGGCATTGTACGAGAATTTTCCCAACTAGAAATCGTTTTATCGGAAACACCAATTTTTTCGCCTAATTCTTTTTGCGTAAGCTTACAATTTCTGCGGTAAGTTCGTATTTTTTCTCCGATGTTCATCTTCTTCTCCTTTCGATTCTACAGTATATAGATTTATTCTACATGACCTATACACTTGATAGATACGTTTTTTTGATGAAAAACGGTATGATTTTATCAAAGAATCATTTAAGTAAGGGAGAGTGGTGATAATCAAAAAAAAGTTCACAGTTTTACTCACAATCATAGTGACCGGTATCATGAGTGGTTTTGCCTTGGTTAGTATAAATAAACAGGTACTCTATCGGACAAATGAATTTTTCCATCAAACAGATACTTATACTCCGATTCGATTGCCACAACATTTTATTGGGCAAGAAGAATATGAGCAGCTAATCATGGTATTTGAAAATGTCTCATCAGAAACTGAGCTTTCTTATATGAAAAAAACAGTAAATGAATCCAATGAAGTAGATACATCTTGGAACTTCAAGATACAGCCAAAGCTTGAAATGACATTGTATTATCAAGGGGATGTCAAATCTTCTCACGAGAAGGTACCCTATTCTAATACCTCCTTTCGCGTAACGTCCATTGAAGAATCGATCAAAATAAAAGATATTGAAGGTGAATTTTTCTTGATGACGAGAGAAAAAGAAGCCTATGAACGGTTCATTTCACTATTTGTGGAACGATTCAATCAAGCATTTCACACTGATTATGCCACTAATATTTTTGAAGACTTTGAAAATAGCTATTCGTATTCGGTTATTTCAAGTACAGACGTATATAATTATCGAGTGTATTTAACTATTGGATTGATTCTTTTATTCCTTTTGTTATCATCCTTTTTCTTATTGATGAATAAAGAAATCAGTTTATTGTTGAATAATGGCTTTTCATTACATCAAGTATTGTGGTGTTTATTGGGGAAAAAGAAAATCATTATTACATTCATAATTGCAGGAATCATTGGTGGTTATATTTTTATGTATTATAAGGAGCAATTTCTTTATTTGTTCCAGATGTACGTTTTCTTGTTCAGCGGAATATATGGTATCTCTTTGATTTCTCTTTTATTAGTTGAAAAAATCGCTTCGTTAAGAGAAGCGTTCAACTATATCCAATACATTCTTTTTACATTTGGATTGTTGTTTTCTCTTCTTTTGACCGTTGCCAATGTCGAATTAGCAACTATCGTTTTTTCTTCTTCACAGTTAGCTGTTTCCCATGAACCTCCAAAAGAAATCGCTGATGAAGACTATTATGTGTTTTATCCAGTAACCATCGGGAAAAACCACGTGGATTTTATTTATTCCAATCGTTTTGCATCAGCAACAGATCAGGAATTATATGAAACTTTGAATAAAAACGGAAGTATATTAGTCAATGTATCAGATTACTTGAATGATGAAAACGAACAGTTTGGCAGAGGGATAAAAATAAATCTGAATTATCTTAAGAAATTTCCTTTGATTGATGTCTCTGGAAGGTTGATCCAAATAACCGAAGAAGAAACGCACCCTGTTATATTGATCCCTGAACGATATAGACATACAGATTTAAAAAATGACCTGGCGCAAATAACAGAATATTATCAAGAAATCAGTGAAAAAGAACCGGAATTTCTATTTATAAAAAACAATCAGCCCATTTATACATTTATTCCTTCTATCCCCTGGATCGAACATTATCCGGTTGTTGAAATACTGACATTGAAAAACAGTACGTATTGGGAAAGAAATATTCTCAGCGGAGAAATCTATCCACCGTTAAAGATCAAGATAGGCTCTTTGTCGAAAGAAAGGTTATTTGAGCTGATTGAAGAAAGTCAGTTACGTGATAACTTGCAGTTATCATTTCCGTATACTCAGACTGAAGAGATAGCTGTCAAAGTGTTAAGCAGATCATTTCATTACTTGATACAGATATTTTTACTCACTTTCTTTTCTTTCTTCTTGTTGAGCTATGTCATGTTATGCATATATTTTGTCTACAATTGTCGGAAAATCGCTATCTTTCGTTCAAGTGGTTATTCGCTCTTTGAAACGTATAAAGATTTCTTCATGATGAACCTCAACAAATGGGGAACGACAAGTGTAATCTTCCTTTTTCTTATAGAAAGAGAGCCTAAATATCTTTTTAATATTTTTTTCTTTAGCTTCATTGATTTTATTCTTTCAGTTGTTTTTATTTTGTCTACAGAAAAGAAAAGTCAGTTATTGCTGATGAATGGAGGTTAACAATTGGAGCCGTTGATAGTGATAAAAGGTGCGAAAAAAATCATTCGAAACAAAACGATTCTTCATTTGGATCGTTTCACTGCGGATGCTGGGGATTTTGTGACTGTAGTTGGAGAGAGCGGAGCAGGGAAAAGTACTTTATTGAATATATTAGGATTAAATGATCAATTCAGTTCAGGGCAATTCTATTTGTTCGATCAAGAGACGAAACAATTAACTGGAAGAGAGAAGCGCTTGATAAAAAGAAATACCATATCTTTTCTTTTTCAAGATTTTGGGTTGATTGAATATGAAACAATCGATTTTAATTTAGATATTGGATTGAAGTTTTCGAATTTAAATGTTTCAGATAAGCGAACAGCAAAGTATGAGGCATTGAAAAAAGTAAATATAAACAAGAAACTAAGTACGCCTATCTACACATTATCTGGTGGTGAGAAGCAAAGAATCGCCTGTGCGAGAGTCTTATTGAAGAATAGCAAAATCATTTTAGCCGATGAACCAACTGGGTCATTGGATAAACGAAATAAGGATAAAGTAGTTGAAATTTTATCGCAACAAGCTTCCCAAGGTACGTTAGTTATCGTGGTCACGCATGATCCATATCTGACCAAAATAGGAAACAAGAAGATCATGCTTTAGAAAACAAATGAAAAATCAAATTTTTTTCAATAAAAACAACAAAAAAATGTCTGGAAAATCGAACATAAAAGTGTCTGATTTGAATATCCCAGCAGCGGAAGAAGAAAAACAAAATCGATAACATTTGTTCTAAGAATTAGTTACGTTAAATACGGAACACAAGATAGACTTGAAAAACGGTAACAAAAGAAGTAGTATATTAAGGTGTGATGTGCTACTTGACATTTATTCTGCTGAGCGAACTTTCTGGATTGTGTAGCCTTATATCTATTCAGGACGTATCGAGCAGATTAGTAAAGGTGTTCTAGATGATTCTCATCTTGAGCACCTTTGTTTTTAGCAATTCGCAAAAATTGAAAGTAGGAGAATAGACAGATGAAAAAAAGATTTTTAGCACTTGCCATCGTACTAGGCGCTGGTTTATTGTCAGGCTGTACGAATGCTGGTGAAAAAACAGCCGTTAGTTATAAAGGCGGCACAATCAGCGAACAAGAAGTAATGGATAGCTTGAAAAAAATGCAAGGAGCAGATTCCACTGTGCAACAGTTGATCGTTTATCAAGTATTTGAAGACAAATACGGAGATGACGTATCAACTAAAGAAGTCGATTCTCAATATGATCAAACAAAGAAACAATTGGGTGATTCATTTGATTCACAATTGAAAACTGCAGGTTACACTGAAGAAACCTTCAAAGACAGTATCAAACAAAGTCTTGCGTTCCAAGAAGGTCTAAAGAAGCATATCAAATTGACTGATGAAGATCTAAAAACGGCTTGGAAAACTTTCCATCCAGAAGTAGAAGCTCAAATCATCCAAGTAGCAAGTGAAAACGATGCAAAAGATGTGAAAAAAGCTGCTGATAAGGGAGATGATTTCTCTAAATTAGCTAAAGACAAGTCAACTGATACTACGACAAAAGAAGATGGCGGAAAAGTAAAATTTGATTCCACTACTACAACGGTTCCAACAGAAGTCAAAGAAGCAGCCTTTAAGTTGAAAGACGGTCAAGTTTCTGATGTGATCACTTCTACTAATACCTCAACTTACGCTACAGAATACTACGTAGTCAAAATGGTGAAAAACCAAAACAAAGGCAACGACATGGATAAATACAAAAAAGAATTGAAAGAAATCGCGACAGACACAAAATTAAGTGACAGTACCTTCCGGAATAAAGTGATTGGCGAAGTATTGAAAGACGCTAATGTAAAAATCAAAGACAAAGACTTTGAAAATGTTTTGAGTACATTCACTTCAGATTCCAGTACAGCAAGTAGTAAATAAGCAGAATAAATAAAAAAGTATGAACTATTTAAACCAATAAAACCGTTCATCTAAATCTTTTTATTAGAGCTAAATCAACAGTAGTTTTATTACTACTTGATTTAGTTCTTTTTATTTAAACAATTCTTTGTTTTAGTTGGAATCCAAGATAGCCACCCTAGATATTTCCCTATATAATATTAAATAAAGAAAGCGATGTTGAAAAATGTACGTAGAAGTAGTTAAATGAAGTGATTTTGCAAATTTCTTTTATTTCTAGAAGTTATTCACGTATAAGGATTTGTTTTTCTCACAAATAAAAAGGCAGGAAGTACAATGGATCATTTGTATATAAAATATATTCATCGATTTTCCGTTTTGGTGTTAGGCACACTAATTATAGCGGGGATTGTCGCATTTATTATTCAAGGTCGTGAAATATTAACAGTACATCAAGAGTTTTTCAGTTATGCATTTGGTATTCCTCTGATCGCTATAAGGTCTGATAACAAAAAGTGGAAGAAACGCTATTATATTCTCTTGCTATTTTTGTGTTTTTATCTGCCACCTAAAATTTTTACTTTATTAGGTGTGCAACGCCTATCATTTTCTTTTATTTCCTATATCATTGTTTTAATTTTTCTCAGTTTCATAGTATGGCTGTTTTATTTTGTCAAAAAATAAATGAATGTTTCATGAACAGTACTTCATCACAGCCTAATTTTTTTCTTTATGCTATCGTTATATTAAAGAAATCAATGAGAAGGGAAAGAAAGTGATGAAAAAAGTTTTATTAGTGGTAAACCCCAGTTCAGGCGGTGAACAAGCAAAGGAATTTGAGCAATTAGCGATAGCCAAATTGGAATCGGTGTTTGATGAAGTGGTCGTCTTGCATACAAAAAAAGCAGGGGATGCAAAAAACTTTACTCGCGAAGCTGCTACGGAAGGGTATCATAGTGTGTTTGTCATGGGCGGAGATGGAACAGTCAACGAAGGAATCAGTGGAATCGCTGAACAAGAACATCGGCCAAATTTCGGATTTTTCCCATTGGGTACGGTGAATGACTTGGCTCGAGCATTAGGGATACCGCTAGAACCTGAGGAAGCGATCAATCATTTTTCGATTGAATCAGTCAAGCCATTGGATATTGGAAAAATAAATGACGACTATTTTATGAATGTCGTCGCAATTGGCTCTATCCCTGAAGCAATCAATGATGTAGATGCGGAGAAGAAGACGAAATTTGGAAAACTAGCTTATTTCATGTCAGGAATCAAACAGTTAGCTTCCACACAATCCTACTCGTTTCACGTAGAAATTGATGGAAAGAAGGAAGAAATTGAGAGCAGTACCTTGCTGATAGGACTAACTAACTCAGTCGGCGGTTTTGAAACATTACTTCCAAATGCAAAAGTGGATGATGGTAAGCTCCATTTGGTTTATTTAAAAGATTCTTCTTTGATCGATACGCTTAAAACATTGCCAGACCTATTAAAAGGAGTAGATGAATCTACGAAAAATCTAGCCTATCTTACTTGTGAGCAATTAGTTGTGTCATTAGCTGATGAGGAAGAATTGACGACGAATGTTGATGGGGATGAAGGGGATAAATTACCTGTGACAATCAAAGTGTTACCCTCACATTTACAGGTTTATTGTTAAAATGGAGGTTGTGACCGAGGAGTTGTCAGGAGAACACCGCTTGTTTGGAATAAGGGACTGTGACAAGACTTTTGTCACAGCCTTTTCCTACGATTAGTCAAGTAAAAGGTGCAAGAAAAATAGCTCGTAAACGAAAGCGACAAAATCAAGGCACACCAAATAAAGCCCCGTTCGTAAAAAA
>OBXV01000117.1_pt1 | contig 100660 bp, 85 predicted proteins | sample 1495451 | NCBI WGS metagenome assembly OBXV01 (sample SAMEA2580178, study PRJEB22360) | human gut metagenome | biome: human gut; feature: human-associated habitat; material: faeces | place: Denmark | collected 2008/2010 | reverse complement strand
AAAAGATAAAAAAAAGCCCCATTTTAAAGGGCTAAATCTTCATTTTGAATTTTTTTGAAGAAACAATATAACTAAATCTTGTTTATTGCTTTTACGAGAATACTGAAGCAAAAGTTTTTTATTCTGATATCATCTTAACTTGCTCTTTTTATAACCTTATTTGTTATTGGCTTAAATACTTTTAGTATTGGTCCTATTCCAAAAGCAAGAAGAATAGTTCCAACTTGTATTGGTCCTCCAACTAGAAATGCTAAACTAGCAATTGAAACATCGATGATTACTCTTAAAAGGAATGGATTTTTATTGATTTTTTCACTTATTGAAAACGATACAGCATCATAGGGAACCATGCCTAAATCACAATTCATATATAAAGACATTCCCAATGCAATACACACCATTCCAACACCAAATAATACAAAACTAGCAATTATTGACATAGAAGTCGGTAATACAGATTCCATTACTTCATTTATTACTTGTAAAATATATCCGAATGATATCATAGGAACTAAACTTCCAATTCCTAAAAATCTCTTTTGAATAAATAGAATGAGTACTGCGATGATAAACTGTGCAACAAGGGTAAATGTTCCTAAGGAAATATTAAGCATATTGGAAGAACCTACACATAAAGCATTAAATGGATCAATACCAAAATTTGTATAATTGCATAGCCCTGTTCCAAATGCCATAAAGATAATTCCACATATAATGATAATAATTTTTCTAATCATGGAAAATAGAAACCTCTGATAACATGTTTCTTAATCTCATGGCATCCCAAGGCAAGTGTTCAGCAATTGTTAATCCAACAATATTACTATATTTAGAAATATCGCCTAGAATTCTTCCAATGTGTTCTAACTTTAATTCTCCAATTGCAGCATCGAATGATTCAAGATATGGTTCGGCAGGATATATTGAACGAAAATCTTGAGGATCCAATACATCTAAATCGAAATGCACAGCTACATGCTTTATATTTTCCTTCTGAATCCAATCTACAAGAATATTACTATCATTTTTTAGTTGAGAAGGAGTAGCGTATGAAATCTTTTTGATATTGACAATTTGATCCTTTTCTCTTAAATCATCATAAATAAGACCAGCTAGCATTACTTTATTTTTATTAATCGGATTTTTCACCATTGATGCAAGTGTGGATCCTTCTCCGGAAATAAGATTATTTAAAACCATTTCATGGTTTCTAGTTGATGTTTCAACTGTAGATACATCTGGATGTGCATCTAGCCATAATATTCCCAGTTTTTCCCCATACTTCCCACTTAGATAGTCAAAAGGGACTTGAGATACAGAACAATCTCCTCCAATAACAATTATTCTATCTGGATTCTCTTGAATTAAAACTTCTTCGGTATCTTTCATTTGTTTTTTTAAGGCTTCTTCTCCTTCAATACCATTTTTTTGTTTTAATTCCTCATCAAAACTTATATTTACAGGTACTTTTACTGTCTTAATAGACGATACTTGAGGGACTATTATACTTAATAGTTCACTTCCAAATACATAATTTGGATTGTTGCCGCCCTGCCACTGTGGAATATCTAATCTTATTGTTTTCATAAATGCATCTCCTTAAATCTTGCTTTTTAATGACTGACCATTTGATTGAATAACTTCTTTATACCAATCAAAACTATCTTTTTTAAATCGTTTTAAGCTTCCTTCCCCTTTATCATTGCGATCTACATAAATAAATCCATAACGTTTTTCCATCTGACACTCACTATTACTTACTAAATCAATTGGCGCCCAACTTGTATATCCTAAAACTTCCACACCATCCTGCAAAGCCTCATAAACCTGTAACAAATGTTCTCTAAAGAAATTTATTCGATATGGATCATGAATTTTACCATTTTCTAGCTTATCTTTAAATGCCATACCATTTTCAACAATAAATAATGGTAATTGATAGCGATCATATAATTCATTTAATAAAATTCTTAATCCTTTTGGATCAATTTGATAGCCCCAATCAGAAAGTGTCAAGTACGGATTTTTAATAGTTGAAGCAATATTTCCTCGTGTTGTAATGTATTTGCTCTTATCTGCAGTAGCACAATCACTTGCATAATAACTGATAGAAATAAAATCAACTGTGTGTTTCAAATCCACAAGATCTTGATCTGTAATTTCAAGATGAATGTTATTTTCTTCAAAATAACGATTCATATAATTTGGATATTTACCTCTAACATGCACATCTGCAAAGAATAAAGTTTTTCTTTCTCTGTTTATTTTTTCTAGGACATCATCTGGTTTAGAAGTCAAAGCATAAATTGGAGCTCCTGCAATCATACATCCAATCTGTAAATTTGAATCTAACTCATGTGCAACTTTCGTAATAAGTGCACTTGCAACAAATTGATGATGGATTGCCTGATACAATATGTTTCTATTGATATCCTCAGGTACCCCTTGAATTCCTGCTCCATTAAATGGTGCATGCAGTGTCATATTTATTTCATTGAAAGTTAACCAGTATTTTACACGATCTTTGTATCTTTCAATCATAGTTTTTGCATATTTCAAATAGAAATCAATCAATTTTCTATTTTTCCACCCACCATATTTAATAGCAAGATTCAGCGGCATTTCATAATGCGAAAGTGTTACCATGATCGCAATATTGTGTTTTATTAACTCATGAAATAAATCATCATAATATTTCAATCCTGCTTCATTAGGTGTTTTTTCATCTCCATTTGGATAAATGCGTGGCCAAGCAATTGATACTCTCAAAATTTTGAAATTCATTTCAGATAATAATTCAATATCATCTTTATATTTATGGTAAAAATCGATTCCAATTCGTTTTAAATAATTTTCCTTTGGCGGTATAGAAACATCACCAAAGACACCATCAGGTAAAGCGTCTGCAGTTGAATATCCTTTACCATCTTCTAACACTGCACCTTCACATTGGTTAGCTGCAATCGCTCCTCCCCACAAAAAGTTATTAGGAAATTGTATTTCGTTATGCATCTTGAATTCTCCTATTCTATGGTTAACACTGTTTGTCCAGCTTGAACATTCTTTTCATTCGTCAATTGAATTGTTTGAAAATCATTTGAGTTGCAAACAACATGTATAATCATTGTTGGATAACCTGCTTTTTTCACTTTTTCTAGTTCAACTTCAACTAATAACTCCCCTTTCTTAACTGCTTGTCCCTGTCTAACATGACAGTTAAATCCTTCACCATTCATATTAACTGTATCAATGCCGATATGAAGCAATAGTTCTAATCCCTCATCAGTTAATATTCCAATTGCATGTTTTGAAGGAAAAACCGCTGTAATTGTTCCATTTGCTGGAGAAACTACTTTTCCATTTACTGGTTCTATTGCAAAGCATTGTCCCATCATTCCTTCTGAGAATACATTATCTGGAATATCACTCATTGGAATAACACTTCCTTCACAACTAGCATCAACATTAATTTTACCTAATGGAAGATTCTTTTGTTGTTCTTGTGAATCAAATCCCTCTGTATATTCATCATCTTTTACATCATCAAATCCAGTTACAATTACCCAAATGAATGCTACAATAAACGCCACTGTACATGATACAACAAACCAAATAAATGTATCTGTTAAGAATAATGGAATACCAATGATAGGTCCTGTTGCCATACCTGTTGCAGTTACATGGAAGAATCCAGCAATAGCACCACCTACTGCTCCACCAATACATACTCCGATAAGTGGTCTTTTTAATTTAGAAGTAATTCCATATAATGCTGGTTCTGTGATACCTAGAATTGCATTTAAAGCCGCTGTTCCTGCTAATGATTTAAAATCGCGATTTTTTGTTTTTAGGAAGACGGCAAATGTTGCTCCAGCTTGTGCTGAGTTAGAAGCGACATTTAGTCCCATTAAGTATTCAACACCGTATGTCGATAAAGACTGAACCATAACAGGTGTAAATCCATTATGAATTCCTAATAATACCATAATTGGGAAGAAACCAGAGAAAATGGCTCCAGCAATAACTCCATAATTTACATAAAATGTTAAGAAGTTTGAAGCAAGAACATCACTGATCATAGAGCCAACTGGACCAATCGCAACAATAACTAACACTCCAGTTACAAACACTGTAAGTAATGGAACCAAAATTGTTCTTAAAATACTTGGCACTACTTTAGCAAAGAATTTTTCTATATAGCTCATTACAATCACTGTCATAATAATTGGAAGAACTGAACTAGCATAAGAAGCACTAAATACTGGAATTCCTAATAAATGATGTGTTGTTCCGTCTCCAAGCATATTAATTAAATCAGGATGAAGCATAATTCCTGCAACAACCATTGCCAAGTAACGATTACATTTGAAATGTGTCGCTGTACTTACTGCTAATAAGAATGGTAAGAAGTAATATGCTGCATCTGAGAATAACATCAGCCATTTAAACATTTCGCCATCTGGTGAAATAACATTTGCAAACATTAATCCTAATAAAATTCCTTTTAATAACCCTGCACCAATGATAGCTGGTAAAATTGGTGTGAATATTCCTGTAAAAGTATCAAGAATTACTGCAAGTAGTTTTTTCTTTTCTTTTGGCACTTCATTATTCTTTGATAAACCTACTAATGGTTCAAATTCCAAAAAGACATCTGCAACTTTTGGACCTAAAATAACTTGATATTGCCCTTCTACAAGGTTCACCCCCATAACTCCAGGAAGCTTTTTAATTTGATCCTCCTTGATAATGTTTAAATCTTTGATCGTCATCCTTAAACGAGTAATACAGTGAGTGACTGCTGAAATATTTTCTTTCCCACCTACTAATTCAAGAATTTGTGTGGCTAATTCTTTATTTGTCATACTTTTTCCTCCTCTACATTTGCTTTAAATATTTATACTTTCTGTATTGACAATTGCATTATAGCAACCAATGTAAGCACATACAATATAGCTAAATATCAATGGTCTTAAAGTTTCAAACTAAGAAAAAAAAGAGAACTTTTTTTGAAATTATGAGTTTCAAAAATCCTCTTTCTTACTATAAATATTCTCCACATCTAAAGCATTCTTTATATGATAATCAAAATCTTTTACTAACAAACAGGCAAATAAAATATCTAAAATGTAATTCATTGATATTGCAAGTAACATCATTTCAAAACCAGCTATAATATTTTTATCATATACCTGTAAGTAATGATCACAAACATTTTTTAAATCATCAAATTCTTCTCCACCAATACCTAATGTATACTGGCCAATAGATTTAACCTTTCTAGCACTATATACTGCTTGCTTATTTCCTCCAGTAAATGAAAGAATAATGGATACTCTTTTATTGTTTTTTGTACTCATAACATAATGCTCATTTAAATTTGTGAAAATATTACACTGCTTACCCAATGTTTGAAATTTAAACATTGCTGATTCTGCTATTGCTTGTGTTACTCCTGAACAATAGAAATCAATTACTTCTGCATTTTTTATTTTTTGAACGATACTTCTCACTAATTCTTTATTTAACATCAAATTTGTGTTTACTATTGCAACATTATAAAAATGAGGCATCTTTCCTAAAATATCACTTACGCCACTATACTTATTGAATGGTTGTTTTAATCGAATATCTTTAATCTTATCTCTTTCATAATTTTCTTGTTGAATGACTCTTTTAAGTTCTTCATAGCTGCCTACACCTATTTTTTTACAAAACCTAAATACAGTAGATTTACTAGTTAATGTAATCATTCCTAAATCATCAGCTGTTAATTCATCTAAAGAATATGGGTTTTTCAAAATATAATCAGCAATACTTTGCTCAGAATGAGTAAATATTTCTTTTTCTAATTTATCAAAAATCACTTTAACACCTCCTGCCAAATTTATAATAATAACATGTGATCAACTACCTTTATTATATACTTAAATTAAGTAAATGTCATACTATAATCATCATTTAAATCACTATTATTTTAAACATATATTAGATTTTTTGCTTTTATGTTTTACCTTAAATCTCTTTTTTTCTCGAACACTAAAACAAGGAAAAAATGTACAAGAAAAGCCTGACTTTTATTAAAATCAGGCAAATTAGCATTTACTATCAGTTGCACCCCATTTTGAGTGCTTCAAATTTTGCTTATCAAAAAGTGTCGAAAAGCCTTTATTCATGGGCTTTTTTGCACTTTTATTTTCTCACTATCAGACACACACATTCGACGTGATGTGTAAATGGAAACATATCCAGAGGCTGCACAATTTCTGTACGATACCCCTTCTCTTCCAGCAGCTTTAAATCCCTTGCCAGTGTCCCGGGATCACAGGACACATAAACAATCCGTTTTGGCTGCATCATCACCATACTGTCAATCGTCTGTACATCACACCCCTTGCGCGGCGGATCTACCACAATCACATCCGGATGTGCCCCCTGCTCACACAGCTTTTTCGCATAGTCAGCCGCATCACTGCATACAAAATCAATATTCGCAATGCCATTCAATGCCGCATTCTTTCTCGCATCACGAATCGCCTGCGGTACGATTTCAATTCCCGTCACATGCTTGGCCTGCTGTGCTAAAAACATGGAAATCGTTCCAACCCCGCAATACAAATCCAATACGGCTTCCTTTCCCGTAAGCTGTGCAAACTCCAGAGCCTTTCCATATAATATCTCCGTCTGTCTTGGATTCACCTGATAGAAGGACTTTGAGGATATGGAAAATTTTAAGTCATGAATACTGTCAGTGATAGCATGCTCACCAAACAACAGCTGTTCCTTATCCCCCAAAATGACATTATCATCCCGTACATTCAGATTTAATATGACACTCTTTACAAACGGCAATGCCGCAGTCAGCTCCTGCACCATCTCCTTCCCATGTGGAATCTGAAAGGAACGCACAATCCAGACAACCATTACCTCATCACTGAAAAATGCATGCTTGATCAACAGATGACGAAACAGCTTCGCATTCTGATATTTCTCAAATAATTTACGCATTTCCTGTAATACCGCATTGATCCGCTCACTCTGAATCAGACACGTATCCGTATCGATGATGGCATTGGAGTTGATACGATAAAAGCCGGTAACCGTTTTACCTTTATCAACTCCGACCGGAATCTGCCCTTTGTTGCGATAATTGGTATAGCAATCCTGCATCCCCAGCACATCCTGCACCTCAATATCAAGGTGTGCTATCCGCTGCATCACATCCTGCACCTTCTGCTTCTTAAACCGCAGCTGCTCCGCATAGGACATATGCTGAAGCTGACAGCCTCCGCACTGCTTTGCAATCGGACAGGGGGGAGCAACACGCTGTGAGGATGTTTTACTTCTTTTCATCAGCCTGCCATAGCCAAATTTCTTTTTTGCCATCGTGACAACCAGCTCTCCCGCTTCCCCCTCCAGCATGCCCTTCACAAACAGCGGAAAGCCGTCTATCTTTACAACCCCGTGCCCGTCGTGCGTATATCCGCTGCAGACACCATATACCTGATCATTTTTCTTCATCTTCTCACCTCATTGAAAAAAGGGCAGGCCGCCCTTTTACTTGTTTTTCTTAGCTGCTTCTTCCTGCTGCTTTAACAGCTTTTCTGCGACGGATTTATTTTTCGGAGATGAAGGTGTAGAAACGTTCGGCTTCTTCGCTGCCGCTGTCTTCGTCTTGATCTTATAAATCTGATCATCCGCAGAATGCTTGTCATCCGGAATGAAATTATAAACATGCACTTCCAGATCATACATCTTATCGGAATCGTTATTTGTAAAATACTTCTTGATAGGAAGAATATCATTCACCTTATCATAGGCTTCATTCATAATACTCTTCACCTTGGCACTGCTGGCATCATCCTTAGTATCAATATTGATACGCAGGGTAGCACTGATCAAATTGACTTCAACGCTTTCAACACCATCCAGCTTCATTGCGGACTTCACCTTGTCCAGCTGCTCTTCTGTTATGGCCGGGTTCAGTGAATTGTCAAAACGGCTGCCGACCGTAGGACTTCCGCTGCTCTCCTTGGCACTCAGATAAATCCATCCAAGCAGCAGTACAGGAATCAGAATAACAATACCGGCAATCCAGTATAGTATCTTGCTCTTTCCGCCGCCTGCTTTTGTTTTTTTCTTCTTTTTACTCATGGGGTTCACTCCTGACTATATAGACAATGAGCATACTCCTTAGGAGTCATGCCTGATTACACGATTGTGTTTCTAGTATAGCACATTTACCAGTATAACACAAAACCGCGAGAATTACAGCGGGAATCTTCTTACGATTTCCTAAAATTGACAGCTTCACAGACAGGCTTTTTCAAAAGCTACCCTGCAATATATAAGCCGGTGTTTCGCATAGCATCCGTGCCTTACGCTCGCAGGCTTCATCACCGGCTGGCGCAACAGAATGCTAGCGCTTTTTCAACTCCTCCTGAATCAGCTTATTCGTCATCGCCGGATTCGCCTGTCCCTTGCTGGCCTTCATTACCTGACCAACCAGGAAGCCGACAGCACGGTCCTTACCGTTTTTGAAATCTTCAATGGATTGCGGGTTGTTATCCAGAACAGCGCTAACCATGGCAAGCAGCTCACTGCTGTCACTCATCTGCTTCATACCCTTTTCTTCCACGACCTTCTTCGGATCCTTGCCCTGCATGATGTCCTCAAACACGATTTTTGCCTGCTTGCCGCTTATTTCACCGGCATCCACCATATTTACCATATCCGCAAGATGCTTTGGATTACACGGATTATCCACCAGCTTGATATTTGCCTTATTCAATGCAGCTGTAACCTCAACGATCACCCAGTTTGCTGCCTTCTTATAGTTCTTTGTATACTGACATACCTCATCGAAAAAGTTGCTCAGCTCACGATTGGCAACGAGTACATCAGCATCGTATTCCTTCAGTGCATAATCGTGCATATAGCGTGCCTTACGCTCATCCGGAAGCTCCTCCATATTGTCCTGAATGTCTTTGATCCATGCCGCATCCAGACGAATCGGTGGAATATTCGGTTCTGGGAAGAACTTGTAGTCCACATTTCCTTCCTTTTTCCGCATCAGAATCGTTGTTTTCTGCGTTTCATCATAACGACGGGTTGCCTGTACGACTTCCTCACCGTTTTCCAGCAGCTCCCTTTGACGTGCCACCTCTGCATCAATCGCCTTCTGTACATTGGAAATGGAATTCAGATTTTTGACCTCGGTTTTGGTACCAAGAGCTTCACTGCCCTGCGGACGTATGGAAACATTGACATCACAGCGCATGCTTCCCTCTTCCATTTTAACATCACTGACTCCAAGGTAATACAGCATACTTCTCAGCTTTTCCACATAGGCAGCTGCCTCTGCCCCGTTTCGGATATCCGGTTCACTGACGATTTCCACCAGCGGTGTTCCCGCACGGTTGTAGTCTACCAGTGTCCCCGCATCGCTGTGAAACTGCTTAGCGGTATCCTCTTCCATATGAATACGGTTGATGCGGATATCCTTTTCCCCGTCATCCGTTTTAATGGTAATGACACCGTTGGAGCCAATCGGATGAAACTGCTGGGTTATCTGGAAGCCCTTAGGAAGATCGGAATAATAATAGTTCTTGCGATCAAACTTCACCAGCGGATCGATTTCACACTTCAATGCCGTTGCGGCCAGAATTGCCAGACGCACAGCATCCTTATTTACACAGGGGAGTGTTCCGGGATGTCCCAGATCCACTTCATTTACACAGGTGTTCGCTACCTCTCCAAAGGATGTCGGTGCCCCTGAGAACATTTTTGTTTTGGTTTTCAGCTCGCAGTGGATTTCAATCCCTATGACTGTTTCGTATTTCATGCGTCTACCTCCACATCATTACCTTTTAATCCTGTTTCCTCTTCAATCGCCAGTCCGATATTAAACAATGTCTGCTCATCAAATGCCTTCGCCGTCATATTGATACCGATCGGCATACCTTCCGCAAAGCCGGTCGGCATGGTCATGCTCGGATATCCGGAAAAGTTGCCCAGCACCATATGATTTTCAGCCACATTGTTATCTGCCCCAAGATGAGAATCCTTGGATTCCTCTGCCAGCGGCGCGATTGTTCCTGCAGCAGAGGCAATGACAACATCGCTGTTGGCAAGAACACGGTTCAGCTCCTCCACAATCAGGCGGCGAACCTTCTGCGCCTTGCGGAAGATCTTATCCTGATTTTCCACAAACAGAGAATAGCTTCCGATGACAAAACGCTTGCGTACATAGGAACAGAAGCCCTTTGTCCGGGTGTTGATCATGACATCCTCCACGTTTTCTCCAGCCTCACGCATACCAAAACGGATTCCATCCAGATTGGAATGGTTGGCTGTAGCCTCGGCATTCGCAATAATATAGTAGGTAGGCATCAGTGCCTTCATCAGCTTATCATCCATGCGCACATGTGTAACAGTAGCACCGCGTGCCTCCAGCTTCTTCATCAAAGCGTCAAAATTCTCACGGATTGCAGGATCTGCAACCGCCTCCTGTACATTATCCAAAACAGCAATTCGCTTTCCGCGAAGGTCATGATTCAGGTTAGCAGCATAGGCCTCCACTGCACGGTTGGATGAGGTCATGTCACGGTCATCGCGACCAGCCAGCACCTCCAGTGCAACCGCTGTATCCTGTACGGATGTGGTAAAATAACCCACATGATCCAGACTGGATGCATACGGAATGATACCATAGCGGGAGATTCTTCCATAGGTTGGCTTCATGCCGATAATCCCCTGGTATGCGGCCGGCTTGCGCACACTGTCACCGGTATCCGTACCAATGGCAAACGGAACGACTCCAGCCGCTACAAGTGCTGCACTGCCGCCGCTGCTTCCTCCGGAAATTCTGCTTTCATCCCAGGCATTGTTAACTGGTCCTGTGTAGGCATTGCGGTTGGTTCCGCCCATGCCCAGCTCATCCATACTGGCCTTTGCTATTACAACAGCGCCTGCAGCTTGCAGCTTATCAACGATATGCGCATTGTATACCGGGATATAATTATCCAGAATGCGGGAGGATGCCGTGGTACGGATTCCCTTCGTATTCACGTTATCCTTTAAAACAACTGGCATGCCATACATCGCTGCATCTGCGCCGATTGCTTCCAGCTCCTTCAGCTGCTCTTTCGGGTCTACAAAGGTAACAGCAGCATTCAAACGCGCCTGTGCTTCCTTCGCTTTTTCCAAAGCCTCGTAAACGCGGCCCTCCACGTCCTGCTTTCTCGCTCTTTCAAAATCCATTTTACTTCACCACCTTTGGCACATGTACATGCCCTGCTTTTGCACTTTTCACATTCAGAAGCGCGGCTTCCTGTGATATTACATTATCTACGCTGTCCTCACGCAGAAATGTCGTTTCTGCTTCAAACGGGTAGATCATTTCTTCAACACCCTCTGTATCAATGCCGTCCAGCAGCTCGATCTGCTGCAGCAATACCTTAAATTCCTCCTGCAGCTCACTGACCTCTTCATCATTCAGATCAAACATGATGTCATGTGCCAGCTTCTTGAAATATTCTGCACTAAATTCTTCCATGATTGCCTCCATTCCTTCGCCTTGCGCGATTCAGATTTCTGAAAAAGAGAATGCGTTTTGTTCGATACCGTCACATCTCTTTTCGATCTTCCCTTTTTTATTTATACCGTTGTATGAAAATCTTGAAAAGGCATAGCAACAGTTCCTACGAAATTCATTTTATTCTTCTTTTCTATTTCTGGATTAATACAGCAGTGTCTGTGCAACCGTACTGCTGGTACCCTTGTTTCTCGTAATGGTGGCGACATCTACATCATCCGCCTTGACTACGACCGTGATTTTAAAATTATTGCTGGAAAAGATGGAAAGCCGCTCATCCAGCAGCTGCACCGCCGCAATGACCTCATCCGCACTCTTGGCATGCAGCTTCACATTGATGCGCAGATCTGTCAGCTCATTATCCATGAAATGACCTTTGCCGATCATGTCGATATCCTGTCCCAGAAAATCCTGAAAGCTCGCCTTGTAGCGGTCGAAATAGGTTGCGTTTGTCCCGTCCAGCTTGGTTGCCGTGCTTGTTGGAAACAATGCCCATTTTTCATTGATTGCCTTGAATTCCGCATTGGTCTTGGATTCAAAATAGGCTTCCTCAAAGTACGTTCCCGGCAGCGTCGCATCATCGCTGGAGGTATTATACAGCGCTACATAAATCGGTGTGTTGTTTCCGATTTCCGGCTTTGCCTTTCGCAGATAATTAACCAGCTTACGCGCACATTCCTCGCCATACAGCTTCATTTTATCGCTATCGATGGTTGCCTCCTTTGGTTCCGTTCCGATTTTATCATTGAATACGAGCGCCAGTGACAGCCCCTTCAGCTCCTTGTTCTGATACCAGTCATATTCAAAGATATCCAGCAGCAGCACATCATTGGCTGTTATTTTTTTATCCCCGTCATCGGTTGGAAACACATCACCGACTGCAGGATTTAAACCGTTTGCATTTTTCTTGCTCGTTCTCCCCAGCAGTCCGCTGTTATCCGCGGAGGCATCCAGTGTATTGTAATCCAGATATTTTCCACCCCGAAAGGCATACGTCTTACTGGAGAAATATTCCTTGGAAAGCTCCATCAGCCCGGTACCGATGGTCAGGGTATCACTCAGATTGGTTTGCATCTGGGCATGCTTCTGCCCCGCATCACTCACTGAAAACGGCAGCAGTGCAGAGTATTCCCCTTCGTTGATGGCCTTTGTTTCCTCACTGCTTTTATCATTGTCCGCCTTGTTTTTATCTTCCTTATTACAGCCGCCGAGTACCAGCATGCAGCTGCAAAGAAGCAGAATCGGGACTGCTCTAGGTTTCCTGTTCATTTCCGTTCACCTCTTTCATAAAGGTATCCTCATCCATCGTCATGACACCGAGGGAATTCGCTTTGGTCAGCTTGCTGCCAGCCGCCTCGCCGTAAATGACAAGGTCGGTTTTTTTGGAAACAGAGCCGCTGACATTGGCCCCGAGAGATTCCAGCAACGCCTTGGCATCATTTCGTGTCATCTGCGTCAGCGTACCGGTCAGTACGATGGTTTTGCCGCTGAATGAGCTTTCCTGAATCTGCTCAGCCTCGGTATCCATCCGCAGGCCATAGCCCTTTAAATGGGCAATCAGCTCCATGTTCTTCGGCTCATGGAAAAAGGCGGTGATGCACTCTGCCGTAATCTGTCCGATATCCTTGATTGCCACAAGCTCTTCCTCATTCGCTGCCATCAGTGCATCCATGCTCAGAAAATGCTTTGCCAGAACCTTTGCGGCTTTCTTGCCAACCTGGCGGATGCCCAGTCCATAGATCAGATCCTCCAGCGGATTCTGCTTGCTGTCCTCAATGGCATCCAGCAGCTTATCTACCGACTTTTCCTTAAAGCCCTCCAGATCGATCAGCTCCTGCCGATGCTCCTTCAGGCAGTATATATCTTCAATGGTATTCAAAAAGCCCTGCTTATGGAAAAATTCCACTTTCTTATCACCCAGTGTATCGATATCCATCGCATCCCGACTCGCAAAATGAATCATGCTTTCCACAACACGGGCGGGGCAGTCCTGATTGATGCAGTAATGGGCAGCTTCCTCAGGAAAGCGTACCAGCTCACTTCCGCAGATCGGGCAGTGCGTTGGAAAGTGGTAAACCGCCTGCGTATCGTTTCTTCGCTCAAGCAGCGGTCGAACGACCTCCGGTATGATATCTCCGGCCTTGCGTACCACAACATCATCATGAATACGGATGTCCTTTTCCTTAATCATATCCTCATTGTGCAGCTGTGCCGCCGATACCGTTGTACCCGCAACCCGCACCGGCTCCAGTACGGCATTCGGAGTAATACGTCCCGTTCTTCCAACCGTTACCACGATATCCAGCAGCTTTGTGATAACCTCTTCGGCAGGAAATTTATATGCAATCGCCCAGCGCGGCACCTTGACCGTGGAGCCCAGACGATTTTGTGCGTCCAAATCATCCACCTTGATGACCATACCGTCAATCGCGTAGGGCAGATCATTTCGCTGCTCTGTAATTTCTTCGATAAACTGCCACACCTCATCGATGCGCTCACACACCTTACGAAGCGGATTCACCCGCAGATGCATTTCACTCATCTTCTGCAGTGCCTCTTCATGGGAATGAATATCGTATTCCTGTGCATTCACAAAGTAATACCAGAAGGCATCCAGCTTACGCTTTGCCGCAACCGAGCTGTCCAGCTGACGGATACTTCCCGCCGCCGCATTTCGCGGATTCGCAAACAGTTCTTCCCCGTTCTTTTCCCGTTCCTCATTCAGCATCTGAAAGCTGGCATTGGGCATATACACCTCTCCGCGCACTTCCACCTCACCCTGTAGCGGGATATGCATCGGAATGGATGGGATCGTTTTGACATTGTGCGTAACATCCTCACCGACAACACCGTCTCCGCGGGTCAGGGCCTGTACAAAGCGCCCGTCGCGATATATCAGGGACATGGCAAGTCCGTCAATTTTCAGCTCCACCACATAGCGTGCGTTTGGCACCACTTCCCGCACACGCTCGTCAAAGGCATGCAGATCCTCCAGATTGAAGGCATTGCCCAGACTCAGCATGGTGCGCTTATGCTCCACCTTCGTGAATGCGTCCAGTACGACACCACCGACGCGCTGCGTGATGGAATTGGGATCGCGGTACTGTGGAAATTCATACTCCAGTGCCACCAGCTCCTGATAATAGCGGTCATATTCCTGATCGCTCATGCTTGGCTGATCCAGTACGTAATATTCGTACGCCAGCCTGTCCAATATGCTTCGTAATTCTAAAATCCTCTGCTGACTCATTAGAAACCTCCTATTTTTTCGATAAAGCCGGATGGTCGATCTTGATCTTTCGGATTCCGAATTTCTGTTCGAAGGCAATCGTTGCCAGCTGTTCTTCCAGCTTGATAACAACACCGTCTCCGAAGCTTTCGTGATGAACCAGATCGCCTTTTCTTATTTTACCCTTTTTCTTAGGTTTCCTATCCTCATTTATGATTGGTGCACTATCAAATGAATCTGTGATGCGCACATCGCTTAATTTTCGCTCGGCCTGTCTTGCATAGCCGCTGCTTTCCTGAGGACGATGCTGTACCATGTCACTGTGCATGGACAGAAAGTCACTGCCGCTGAAGGTATCGACATCGCTGGAAAATGTATTCCGCGGTTTTGCGCCGACATCCTCGATACAGTCCTCGGGAAGCTCCTTGATGAACCGGGAGGTTGTTTTGATTTTATCCAGTACATAGCTGTAGCCGTAGGAGTCGGATAAAAACAGCTGTTTTTTAGCCCGGGTAAAGGCTACATAGGCAAGACGGCGTTCTTCCTCCAGCGCCGGTTGTCCGCCTTCTCCCACAGAGCGTTCATTCGGGAAGATTCCCTCGCATAGGCTGTACACAAAGACATTATCAAATTCCAGCCCCTTTGCGGCATGAATCGTCATCAGCTGTACAAAGTCCCCGTTCTCCTGTTCCTCCTTATCGGAATACAGGGAGATTTCCTGCAGGTATTCATTCAGGGTACCCTCCGGATGTGCTTCCACATAATCCGAGATATCCCCGATCAGCTCCTTGATATTTTCCAGACGCTCTATTTCCTTGTCTTCCCGCAGCATATTTAGATAACCGCTGTCCTCCAGCACCTTCTCCAGCAGCTGGTCGATGCTGATGGTATCCACCAACATGCGGCATTCCTCAATCATCGCAACAAACGCCTGTATGTTGGCTCTTGCCTTGCCCTTTCCGATTTCATATTCGCACAGGACATCATACATATTCGTTTCATCATGGTTTGCCTGCAGCTCAATGGTTTCCAGCGTCTTTGCACCGATTCCCCGCTTCGGAGAATTGATGACGCGCTTGACGGCAAGATTCTTGTACATCGCCTTGGGATCCTGTTCATCAAAGGGAGCCAACAGACGCAGATAGCTTAAGGCATCCTTGATCTCCGCACGGTCATAGAAGCGCACACCTCCGTAGATGCGATACGGAATATGAAAATCCAGCAGTGCTTTTTCCAGCCCTCTTGACAGAAAGTTGGAGCGATACAAGATTGCAATATCCCGATAGTCCACATGATCGTGATGCAGCGTCATGATTTTGCTGGCAACCCAGACCGGTTCGTTTGCATCATCCATAGCAGAGAAATGAATGATTTTATCCTCACTCTCCACACGGGTGAACAAATCCTTATCGATACGGTTGCGGTTATTCTTGATCAGTGCATTGGCACCGTTCAGAATCTGCTGGGTGGAACGGTAGTTCTCATTCAGCACAACGGTATGGCTGTCCGGAAAATCCCTTTCAAAATTCATAATGATATCCACCTGTGCACCACGCCAGGTATAAATCGTCTGATCGGGATCGCCGACCACGCACAGATAGCTGCCTTCCTTTACCAGCAGCTTGATGATGGCATACTGCAGATTATCGACATCCTGAAACTCATCGACATGCAGATAGTTAAAGCGCCGCTGCCATTTCGCGCGTACTTCTTCATTGTTCTTCAATATACGGTGGGCAAAAATCAACAGATCATCGAAATCCAGCGCATACATTTCCTTCAGACGCTTCTCGTAAAACTCGTAGACATCGGCCTTGATTTGTTCTCCCGCCCATTTGCCGGCACCCGCCCTGGCGGTTGCGGCATCTATAAAATTCGTTTTGTTGTTGCTTATGTACGACAGCACACTGTTGTAGCTGTAGCTTTTGACATCGATATGCATCTGCTTGTAGGCATCCCGCAAAATGCTCTTTTGGTCATCCGCATCCAGAATCGTGAAATTCCTCGGATATCCCAGCTCCAGAATGTCCTCCCGCAACAGACGCACACAAAAGGAGTGAATGGTGGAAATCGTAACCGCCTTGGCTACATCTCCCAGCAGATTCTCCACTCGCTCTTTCATTTCCCTAGCCGCCTTATTCGTAAAGGTGATGGCTAATACTTTATTCGGATATACTCCGCAGTCATTGATCAGATATGCAATTCTGGTCGTTACCACCCGGGTCTTTCCACTTCCTGCCCCCGCAATGATCCGCAGGTGATGATCCACACACTGTACTGCCTCTAACTGATGCTCATTCAATTGATCTAAAAACGACACAACATCACCTCTTATTTACCTTCTCGACTATTATACTATACTTTGTCTTCCTTTTCTTTAGAAAACAACTTCAATTATAACCCAAAACGGCATGGTACTCTATAGTTATTACGAAATTTTCAGAAATCTGCCATAGTATTTTAAATTTGTTTATACTATAATGTAGACTGACTAACTGAGGTGTGATACATATGGCAAAACAAAAACCGAAACGATACTATACCCGCACGATCGACCTGCTGTTTCTGCTGGCGTTTCTGATCGTGGGAATCGTATCCTTTACCATAGCATTTACCTTCGGCATCCTTCCTGTGAAATGGACGATGGCAGCCGCAGGTATCCTGCTGATTCTATTCCTTATATTATTTATGCTGTCCATGAAGAAGCTTCCCAAGTGGGCTGTGATCGTCAAGCGTCTGTTTATTCTTCTTTTGACGGTGGTTATCGGTACCGGGGGATATTTTCTGGATAAATCACGAAGCACTCTGCATAAGATGAGCAAAAATGCGGCAGGCTCCACCACGGAAATCTATGTGGTCGTGAAAAAGGGCAGCGGTATTGATTCCCTTTCCCAGCTGGAAGGCAAAACGATCGGCTATCAGAAGGGCGTCGATAAGAAAAATGCCGCCTATGCAAGGGAAAAGCTGGACAGCGAGGTTGGCAATACCACGCCCAAGGAAGAGCTGGATTATACAACGCTGTACAGCGATCTGAATCTGGAAACGGTGAATGCCTTTGTTATTTCCGATTCCTATTATGATATGTCCAAATCCAATATTGACGGCTTTGCGGACAGTGTGGATATCATTCAGACCTACAAAAAGAAAAATGATGCCGCCAGCGGTCCCGATATCGATGTCACAAAGGATACCTTCACCGTCTATCTGAGCGGACTTGATAATATGGGAAGTCCGGACCAGCAGACAAGAAGTGATACGAATCTGATTCTGATTGTCAATCCGAAGGCGAATCACATTGATATGGTGTCTCTGCCAAGAGACGGCTACATACCGAATGCCGCCTACGATTATAAAAACGACAAGCTGACGCATACCGGAAACGACGGGATTGAAAACAGTGTGGAAACGATACAGAACTTCTTCGGTATCCCGATTGATTACTATGCCCGTGTAAGCTTCAATTCCCTGATTGAAATTGTCGATACGATCGGCGGTATTGATGTGGATGTGGAAATTGACTTCTGTGAACAGGATGAAAATCGAAGCTTTAAGAAAGAAGATTTGATCTGTCTGAAAAAGGGCAAGCAGCACTTAAACGGCAAGCAGGCGCTCGCCTATTCCCGGCACCGTAAGACCAAGGGCTATGACAATGCCGGAAGAGAGCGTGCACAGCAGCGCATTATCAAGGCAATTATCAATAAGCTGATCTCCGCAAACGGGTTAACCAAGGTGAATGATCTGATGGATATTGCACCGAATTACATTATCACCAATATGCCGGCAGAGAAGATTGCGGATTTTGTATCCGGTGAGCTGAATGAGCTGAAGCCATGGACGATTTCCTCCATCACCAGCGATAACGGTGTCTATGAAGACCTGTATGTGGCAAGTCTGGATCCGTCCCTTGGTGTAAGCAATGTGTATCTATTCAGCCGGGATGAGGTGCATGCGGTTGTGAATGCCTATGATGCGGCACGCAGGCAGCTGCAGATGAACAGCTTTACGTTTAATTTGAATGATCTGTATGCGAATACTCCGAAGATCAATACCTCGGAAAACATACGCTATGCGGATATGGCAGAGAATCCGCAGTAAAGAAAACAAAACCATGCAGCGTCAGCGATGAGTGATATCGTTGAGGGCATGGTTTTTTGATGTTTGTTATCATGGTTTCATAATGCTTTGTCTATAAATACATCCGGGCAGTTTTCTGCCTGTTATTCAAATGGGTGTGTGTTTCCTGCGATTGTCCGCTGCAATCTGCATAATTTTTTTAAGCACACCGTATTGATCATTGGAAGCAATGATTTCAGATACCACTTTTTTTACTTGTTCCTGTGCATTTTCAGGCGCATAGGAATGTACAAAGCTCATCAGCATATCCATATCATTTCCACCATCTCCGAATACAGCAATTTTCTGTTTGTCCCATTGTTTCCGATGCGCCAGAAACATCAAAGCACTTGCTTTTGATATTGCTCTGTCCGTCAATTCAAAAACATTGGAATCGAAGGAAGCATTTACAATATCATTTTCAAACATAGTCAGTCTGTCGAGAAGGTCTGCACGTTTGTCCTGATGTAATTCCAAACCGTTTATTTTCAGAATATCCAACTTCAGGATTTCTTCACGCTTCGCTTGAAAATGAAACCGGCTGAGATATTCATCCAGATATCCGCTCTTTCCATTATCAAGAACCTTCTTTCTCCATATATCCCATTTCATATATTCCTCTATGTATTTTTTCCGTGGCAGCATCGTTAAAATTTTATCTTCTGTGAAAAATTCCAGGTTTGCATGCGGCATAGCATCCAGTATTCCCGCTACCGTCCTTTTCTTTATCGCCCCACGGAACAGTGTCGTTTTATCTTTATCCAAAATGAGTGCACCGTTCATAACGATAACATGAACCGGCAGCGCCCAGAGTCCTTCGCAACCTTTTACACCTGCAATCGTTCGCCCCGTTGTCACGACGAATTCATAACCATCCCTCAGAATCGCCTTCATGCCCTCATCCAGAATGGTATCCCATGCATAATCTGCATTTAATAATGTACCATCCAAATCACTTGCGAAATATTTAATCATAGAGTGCCTCCTCATCTTTTAAAAAAGACTTCATTTTTGAAGTCTTTCACCCTTGCTCTTATAATTTCTCTCCGTTACTTTCGATAACCTGTTTATAATAGTAGAAACTGTCTTTTTTATACCGGTTATAGGTACCGTTGCCATAATCATCTATATCCACATAAATAAAGCCGTAGCGTTTTGACATCTGTCTCGTGGATTCACTGACAAGATCAATACAGCCCCACCATGTATAGCCCCACAGCTCCACACCATCTTCATTTATGGCATCACTCATCGCCATGACATGCTCCTTCAGATATTCACAGCGGTACGGATCATGTATTTTTCCATCCTCTGTAATCTGATCACGTTCCCCCAGACCGTTTTCCACGATAAACAGAGGCTTCCTGTACCGGTCATAAATATCAACAAGTGAAATCCGCAATCCGGTTGGATCCGTCTGCCAGCCCCATTCAGAGGATGGCAGATATGGGTTTTTCACACCATTCACAGTATTTCCTGGTGCCATATCCAGACCTTCTGTTTCTGCAGCCATACAGCTGGTCATATAGTAAGAGAAGCTTACAAAATCAACTGTTCCCTCTTTTAAATCCGTCTCATCACTGTCTTTCCATTGTATGACATACCCCTTGTTTCTGATTTCATTGTTTAAATAATTTGGATATTCTCCAAACACCTGTATATCTACATAGCGGTAGATACTGCGCATCCGCTGCTGTGTCGCAAGATTGTCCTCCGGCTTACAGGTAAACGGATAGAAACACAGCTTTGTCATCATGCAGCCGATCTGTGCTCCGGGAACAAGCTCATGTCCCAGCTTCACTGCTCTTGCGCTCGCAACCATCTGATGATGCATTGCTTGATAAATCGCCTGTTCAAATGGGATATCAGCAAATCTGTCTTCAATCAGTGCTCCGCTTGTCACAGGATGCCTGAGCATAGCGTCCACCTCATTGAAGGTAAGCCAGTAAGTTACATATTTCCCAAAGCGTTCAAAGCAGACACGAGCATATTTTTCAAACAGATCAATGACCTCTCTTGAATACCAGCCACGATACTTTGTTGCCAGTACAACCGGTGGATCATAGTGGGAAAGCGTAACGAGCGGTTCTATGCCATATTTTTTACATTCCTTAAACATATCCTCGTAAAAAGCGATACCATCCTCATTGGGCTTCTCATCTCTTGGATCTGTAAAGATTCTCGCCCAGGAAATGGACATACGGAATATCTTATAGCCCATTTCCGCAAATAATTTAATATCTTCCTTGTAATGGTGATAGAAGTCGATTCCCCGTCTTTTTGGATAATTTGCATCCGGTCCAGCTGTCAGTGCTTCTTCTAAATCTCTGCTGCTGAATTGAAACTGCTTCGTAAAATCAGCAACGCCTACTTCACGATAAGGCAGACAATCTTCAATCGTCATACCTTTTCCATCCTCATTCCACGCTCCTTCAACCTGATTGGCCGCAGTTGCACCGCCCCACAGAAAGTCGTTTGGAAATTTCAATGGTGATGTATTCTTATACATAATTTTTCCTCCTATTTCAGAACCGTCAACAACGGTTCTCCTTTTACGATAATACCGCTTTCTTCATTCGCCAGCACATCCAGGTAGCTAGCGGAATTCGTGATGATAACAGGAGTGATCAGAGAATAGCCTTCTTTCAGAATTCCTGCCAGATCGACTTCCACCAGGATATCACCAGCCTGTACCTCCTGCTGTTCACGCACCTTCACATCGAAGTATTTCCCCTGTAAATTTGCTGTATTGATACCAATGTGAATAATACATTCCACTCCCTGCTTTGATGTCAGTCCGATTGCATGCTTTGTAGGATAAACCGCAGTGATTGTTCCATCAAATGGTGCAGCGATCACGCCCTCATCCGGATCAATCGCAATTCCCTTCCCCATACTACCAGAAGCAAACACGTCCTCCTCAACGTCACTCAGCTTCATCAGTGTGCCATTCATCGGTGCCTGTATTATTTCATTCCGGCTGTTTTCCACAGTCTTTGTATCTACAGCTGTACTTTCACAGCTGTTTTTTTCTTCAGATAAGCCCAATACCATAATCAACAGGAAGCCAAGGGCCGCAGACACGGCCATTCCCAAACATACTGCCCAGAATCCATCTCCCATGAAAACAGGCAAAGACAGGATACAGGAATTGACATATGCAGTTGACTGTCCACCAAAAGCACCGACGATTGCTCCACCGGCTGCACCGGCAATCATAACGGCAATCAGTGCATTTTTAAATTTCAGCAGTATTCCGTAAATTCCCGGCTCTGTTATTCCGATAAAGGATGATATAGCAGTGGATGCACCGATTGATTTTGTCTGTGTATTCTTTGATTTCACCCAGACTCCCATACAAACACCAAACAGTGCCAGTGTTCCCATTGTATTCATCGGCAGCAGGAAGTCAGACCCGAACTGATTGATATTTTCCAGTATTACTGCCCCCAGCGATAAATGCATTCCGGTTAATACGACCAGTAAGCGTGTACCACCAACAATAGCTCCGGCAATTACCGGTGATAAGTCATACAGGAATTTGACGACCATAACCAATCCCTGAGAAATATAGCTTGCCAGCGGGGCAATCGCAATCAGTGTCAGAGGTACCATCATCATCAATACGAGCATCGGTGTAAATACCAGACGCAAAACCTTGGGAATGAGCTTATCAATGAACGGATAAAACCAGCTCAATACCAGAACAGCAAGAACAATCGGAATACTGCTTGCCGCATATTTTACGAACGGAATCGGCAACCCCAGAAAATGCATAGGATCTGCCCCTGCCGCAAGACCCGCTGTCATGGTGGGATACAAAAGACAGCCTGCCAGCGCCAGTGCACAGGCGGTATCTGTTTTAAAGCGTTTGGATGCAGACCATGCTACTAAAAACGGGAAGAAATAGAATACACAGTCCCCCGCAATCGTAGCTACCTGAATAAAATCAGAGGCCGCATCAAATCCGCAGTAAGAGGTGAGAATCGTGATCAGACCCTTAATCATCCCGGTTCCTGCCAATACTGGTATCGTCGGCAGGAAAATAGCCGCCATGGTTTCAAATACGCCTGTGGCTCTGAATTTTTTCTTTTTCGCCATTGTCTCTTCATCATGGATGAACCCGGTCAGTGCAGTAACGGCATCATATACGCTGCCTACGTCGTTTCCGATGATGATCTGCAGCTGTTCCGTCTGATACTGCGCCCCCATTACCCCATCAATTTTTTTAATATGTTCCAAATCCACCTTTTTATAATCCTTTACATAAAAACGCAGCCTCGTCACACAGTGAAACATCTCCTTGATATTTTCTTTTCCGCCTACTTCTTTTAAAATCTGAGCGGCTGTTTTCTTCACGTCCATTACAGACTCCTTTCTACTTGTCAAAAAAGACCCAAATTAAGCTACCTTATAAGCTGTCTTATAAAGATAAGGTTAATTCAGGTCTTGCCTCTTTCATGAGTAACAATCCTAATCATTAGTCTCTCTAATTCGTTCAATATGTATTGTCAGATACAATCGTTCCTCATTTGTCAATGAGTACCCGAACTCCAGATTCATATATTTCACAATTCTGTTAACGCACTCATAGGAATCGGGATATTTCAGCTTTACAATTTCCAGTAGTTGAACATCTTCCTTCGCTTTGCCCTGTATTTTTTTAGCGGTTATGCGTTGTGCAAAAAATTTCAGATGCGTAACTAAGCGATAATATGAGATGGAATCCTCCTGAAATGTCATGTTGAAGAAATTTTTAATAACGGTCAGGGTATCCTGTACGATACGTGTCTGCTGAACCGTATCCTGCATACTTCCGCCTGTACTGGCATTGACGAAATGAAGCGCGATAAAGGCTGCTTCATCCTCCGGCAGCTGAACGTCAAATGTTGTATTGATCAATTCCACAGCTTCTTTGCCTGCTGCAAATTCATCTTTATACAGAACCTTAGTCTCCAGCAGCAGCCGATTCTCAATCAGCATACCTTCCCGATATCTCTGAATTGTAAAATTGATATGGTCCATCAATAATATGTACAGATTATCATTAAAATCGTGATTCAGCTTCAGCTTTGCATTCAAAATGATCTTCTCCGCTATCTCCAGAAAGTCCATTGGTATTTCGCTTAACATCTTCTGAAATCTCGCTGTTAATTCAGGAATCTGCTGTGTAAAAATACGTTCTATTTTTGAATCATCAATTTGATCTCCATATTTTTTCTGAAATGCGATACCATTTCCAAGTACAATGACATCCTCATGATTCTCATCCATTGAAAGCACAACGTTATTGTTTAATACTTTCACAATATTCACGCATATCCCTCCTTAAATATTAAATATAAAAAAAATACAGACCACCCAAAGTAACATCTTTTACTTTCGGTATTGCCTGTAACCAGTAACAATCCTCATCAAGTTTATTTTGTAAACGTTTACGAGATTATAGTATATCAAGTTCACGGTAATGTCAACCGAAAAATTTATTTTACAACTAAAAACCTATATAGCGGTAATACTTCCTTTGTTGAAAGATACCACCTTGGAATACCTACATATGCTTTTTCAAATTAACAAGATCTTAAATAGCAATACATCCTATCTGTCAACTCGTGGACAAATGTCCTTGAAAACGCTATCACAAATTGGCATAATGTCCATGGTCGTAAATATGTAAAGCGAGGTACAGACAATGCATGTAAGAGAAGAAATCAACGAAGCGTACGAGTATATCAGAAAGCGTACGCACTACACTCCCGCAATCGGAATCATTTTAGGGACCGGATATCATCAGCTTGCTGATATGATCGAACAACCTGAGCAGTACCGCTATGCGGATATCCCCCATTTCCCGGTGCCCGGTGTCGCAGGACATGAAGGAACCCTGATCATCAGGAGAATACAGGGGAAAGAGGTGGTAGTCATGAAAGGAAGATGCCATTGCTATGAAGGCTATTCACCCAGCAGGGTAACACTTCCTGTTCGTGTCATGAAGCGTCTTGGTGTAGAAACCATCATCATTACAAACTGCAGCGGGCAGGCCGGTGAATCCGTAAAGGCACAGGATTTATTCGTCATTCGCAACCATCTGAATTTCTCCGGCTTCAATCCTTTGATCGGAGAAAATTTAGAGGAATACGAAGAGCGGTTTCCCGACCTTGCCTATCCATATAATCGAGACTGTATACAGCAGATAAAAGAGCTTGCAGCACAGGAACACATTGAACTGAAGGAAGGCGTTTATGCAATGTTTTCGGGGCCGAGCTATGAAACCGTCATGGAAACCTATATGGCGGCAAGACTGGGCGCTGATATTGTCGGAATGTCCACCATTCCGGAGGTTATCATCGCCAATCACTGCGGGATGAAGGTTTTAGCCTTATCCGGTGTTCCATGTCCGGCAGCCGCCTATTCCGATCAGGAAATCACACATGAACAGGTAATGGAGAATTGTCAGAGCATTTCTGACAAAGCGATGATTCTGATTGGAAGATTCATCAAAGAATTATAGGAGGAGCCCATATGAATATCATTAAGAAGTCAACCGAACTAACCAAAAGCCCGATTTTTGCCATACTATCCTGTCTGCTCTGCATCCTTGCAGGCTACAGCATAAAGTCCAGCCTCATTGAAATCTTCGCCTCGGTGATGGGCATTATCAATGTATGGCTGCTATCAAAGGAAAAAATTTCAAACTTCATATTTGGTATTATCACCGTGCTTGCATATTTGTATATCTATTATACAACAGGCTTATACGCACTGGCGATTCTGGCCTGCTTTCAGGTCATCTTCAATATCTATGGATGGTATTACTGGGGAATGGGGGATGACGGCAACAGCACAAAAACATCCGGCTTAAACAGACAGGGGCAGCTTCTCTGGATTGCGATCATCCTGCTTCTGTGGGCTGTATGGGGTTATGTGGAAATCAATATCCTGCATGCTCAGAATGCCATCCTGGACAGTCTGACAGCTATCCTTGGCTTTATCGGTCAATACTGGCTGAGCAGAAAGCTGTATGAAAACTGGATTTTATGGATTATAAGCAATCTTCTCTTCATGGTAATTTATGTCCTGAACGGCTATTTTATCATGCTGATTCTGGTGATTATTCAATTCATCCTCTCCATTGCCGGATTGATAGAATGGTACGAAAGCTATCTCGAGCAGGGCAGAAATAAAATCATGTTCTGATTCGCATGGAAATACTTATATAATCTGTGATATTATACATATGATACACGTTGGAGGTACGTGTGAAACCTGATCTGACAACCTTTATAGCCGCCTGTCCTGCCGATATCCGCTCTCATTTTCAGGAACAGACCTATTCCTTTCAGGATAAGCTGATGGAACAGAATAAAAAAAGTGACTGCATCTACATCCTGTTGAGCGGAATTGTAAAAAACTATCACTCTGAAATCAATGGAAATGTCTACATAGAGGATATTGATACCGGTGTGACGATTTACGGAGAGCTGGAGGCACTCATTGATAAAGAGACCGTCTCCACCGTGGAAGCCGTTACGGAATGCAGGGTGCTGAAGCTGGAAAATGCACAGTTTCTAAAATGGCTGCGTGCAGATAATGCATTTACCTTATATATTACGACGTTGATTGCACAGAGGAATTACGCTTGCAGTAAACAGGAAAGAGTAAATGCCTTTTACCCCCTGAAATACAGAATTATGTATATGATTTACAACACTCTGTGCAAAAAAGACCTCACGATCACCAAGGATCTTCTGGTAGAGGGAACGGGCTCCAATATACGCAGCATCAACAGGGTTGTGCATACATTGATCAGGGATGGGATTCTGGATTATAAGTCAGGTATTATAACGGTTCATTCCATGGAACGCCTGGAGGAAGAAATAAAGCTTTACAGCTAACGCAGCACTTGTTCACGCGTTGGATGAAACAAAAGTGTTTCCTAACGCTTATGCATCGGATATAAATCAAACAGCTGCAGTGGATTTCTATCTGTCTGACGAAAGCTTTTCTGATTGTTTTTTTCAGTAAGCATGGATTTCCTGACAGAAAGCTCCACCGTTGATTATCAAAACAGCTTTTCCATTGTCATAAGGATTCCCCGATAGGATGCTTTATGATAACCGGAAAGGATTGCTCTCAGGCGCAGCCTTGGCTGCACGTTTCGTGATGGCAGCTTTTCTGTTTTGAATATGTAAAAAGGCAGGACGAGAGCTGAGATTTGTAGTATACTGTACCTGCAAGCTATCAGATCGTTCTGCCCTGTTCTTTTACAGATGAATGACGTTGCCGCTTTCTGCGGATGCATGCACTGCGGCAGCGATTCTTGTCGCCTGTAAACCATCATACGCATTTGTCCGGAAGGAGCGCTGGTTTACGATGTCACTGACGAAGTCCTGCATCGGCTCCAGTCCAAAGCCGCTTGCATTATGTTCATCAAATTTCATGAAGATATAGTTTGGCAGACTTGCCTTTTTGTCAGTATAGGTTTTAACTCCCCGATAGGATTCATTCTTCAGATACTTGTGCTCCGTCACGATCACAAGCTGTCCGTCATTTGATTTCGGATACGTATTGGGAAGAATCCAGGAGTTTTCCACCGTCCAGCTGCTTCCATCCTCCATCGTCAGAATGGCCTGGATACTGTCATAGGTCTGATAGCCTTGCTTTTTTAGTACCTGTTTATTCCCGACTGCATACACGCTCTCCACCTCACTGCCGCTTACATAGCGAATCAGATCATAGCAGTGCACACCGAGAAACCAGGAGGGTGAGGATTGATCAGTCCAGGTAAACCAGTTCATAGGAACATCGATCACATCATCCAGTGACATATAGCCGCGGATGATGTTTTCTTTATCCATCAGGATTTCATCACGCATATTGTTATAGGCCGGATCCCAGCGTTTATGGAAGTCCACGGCAATCTGCACACCGTACTTCTCTGCCATGGCAATCAGTTCTTCACATTCTTCTACGGAGGTTGCCAGCGGTTTTTCAATCATCAGATATTTGATACCTGCCTCCATGGCAGCCCTTGCCGGTTCATAGTGATAAGGGTCCGGTGTCGCAATGCTGATAGCATCCAGCTTCTCTGCCGTAATCATTTCCTTGACATCTGCATAGCCTCTGATCTGATAGCGGTTTTGTGTGGCTGCTCTGCGCTCCTCGTTCAAATCACAGAACACCACCGTTTCCACATGCGGGTCACAACTATACGTATGGATATGATAATTACCGTAAATTCCGGCTCCTACCACTCCGATGTTAACTTTTTTCATACTACCTACCTCTTTCTTTTACCTATTAAAATACTTATTTCGCTCATAACGCATTAGACAATCTCACTTTGCCTGCTTCATTTTTTAAATCCCACGATCCTTTATACAGGGTTCGCCTTATTCATAATACTTCGCTTCAAATGCCGCATCCTCTTTCGCATAATAGCGCTCGATAACCTTTCCGCCAAACAGTACTGCGATATCAATGATAATCAGGATGCCTGCACCGATCACCGGTGTCTGAGCCAGGACGGTCGGCAGCCAGATAAACATATTTCCAAGAGCCATGGTCGTTGCCTGCTGTCCGGCCTGTACATAGCTCAGTCCGGCATTGGAGGCGAGCTCCGTGAACAGCGGTGCTGCCCAGCTTGAAATCCACAGCACGATCGGAATAAAAATCAGGCTGGATATAATTGTTCTTTTACGGTTACCGCGGTGAACGATGGTCGCAAAGCACACATAGAAGGCCGCAAACGGTACCTCACCAAGGGGCAGCGTGGTATTGCCGGGAAGAATTGCCGCAAAGACCATGAAGACCGGAATCATCAGAAAGCCGACACTGATTGTCACAGGATGTCCGATGGTTACCGCAGAATCCAGTCCGATATACAGTTCTCTGTCCTTAAAATGTGTGGTGAAGAATTTCTTTGCCTGATTGGATATCGGAATCAGACCGTTGACGATCATTTTTACCATTGTCGGAAACAGCATCATGATCGCAGCTGTCTTCATCATCACATCCGCAATCCCCTTGAAATCATAGCCGGCTACCACGCCGAACAGCAGTCCCATGATCAATCCCAGATAGATTGGCTGTCCCAGCACAGAGCCGATCACCTTTCCGATACCGTGCTCTCCACTCTCCTCTTCACTTTCCTTACGGTGCTTCAGATAGGGAATCCGGTCATATACCTTATCCAGCAGCATGAACAGCGGTGCACTTGCCGCCGCAAAGCCGTGTGGAATGGAGATGGCATCAATACCGATAATTTCCTGTGTGCGATGTGCCATGACATCTGCGACCTTCAGTCCCAGAATGGCATGCGTGACTCCTGCCAGGATTGCCAGCCAGTAGCTTCCGGTAAGGAGCTGAACAAAGCCTGCTGTTATAGCAAAATACCAGAAGTTGTAAATGTCGACATTTACTGTTTTGGTCAGCTTTAAAGCGACCAGAACGATATTGGTAATCAGAATGACGATAATCAGCGCAGCCCCAAGCAGACTTCCGAAGCCAACAGCTGCCGCCGGTGATCCGCCGACATCGATTGCGGTCAGATTCAGATCCAGCACCTTGACCATTTCATTGATGACCGGTGACAGGGAATCTGCCGTTAGGGTTGATACAATACTGACTCCGATGAGTCCGATTCCCACCGTTACCCCCGCTTTGATGGCCTTGGAAGGCTTCAGTCCGAAAATCAATCCGATGATGCACATCAGAATCGGTACAAATACATAGCTTCCCAGGTCGACGATATACTGAATGATGTCTAATACTGTCTGCATAATTTTCTCTCCTGTTCTTATCCGCACGCTATGCGAGAATATCCATAATCTGTTGCGTAACTGCTTCTTCATTGATGCCTGTCAGGTAGGCACTGCCGTGAACGAGCGGTGTTGTGAATTTCTTCTTTACCTTCATCGTCGTGATGATCAGATCCACCTGACCGTCATAGCTCTCTACCTCATGCAGGGTGCATTGCATGATTTCACAGGAAATCCCATGCTCCTTCAGTTCCTCCTCCACCTTTTCACGAACCATGCTGGAGGTTGCCAGTCCTGCCCCGCAGGCGATTACAATTTTTTTCATATTCGTAGCCTCTCCTTTTCCTTATGATTTCTGTCCTTCTATAAATGCATTCAGCTGCCTGCATACCTCATCTGCATCATGCAGCCTCACAAGCCGGATAAACAGCGTGTCATCCCCCAGCATCCGCATGATGGTCTGCAGCATTTCCAGCTGCTCATGGGCACTGCTGATTGCCATGAGAAACACCATGTCAACATCAATTTCACTGTCCGTATCCTCCATGTTGCAAAAGCGAATCGGATGCTGCAGGATAGCCAGTGCAACATGATTGCCGCTGATTGCCGGATCAAAGGCATGTGGAATAGCGATAGCAGCACATTTGGTACGCAGCCCGGTTGGATATTCCTGCTCACGCAGCAGCACCTTATCCGCATATGCCGCATCACTGCATCCATGTGCTTTCAGCTTATCCGCCAGATGGCGAATGACCTCTTCCTTGTCCTTTACACATACATCCGTTTCAATCAGCTGTGGTATGAATTGAAATCCCATCTTCTCTACCTCCCTTCGATTCCTTTGCCTGAAAACATTGAAACAGCTCCTGCGGCGTACTGCTTTTCAACAGGCTTCGCAGTGTCGCTTCATCCGTAACTACACTCGCCAGCATCTTCAGGATTCGCAGATGTGATTTTGAATCTACAGAAGCCAGAATCATCAACAAGCGGATCGGTATGCTTCCATCGTCAAAATATACCGGTTTTTTTAATGACAAAATGGAAATCTGATTTTTCCGCACGCCCTCCTCAGGCCTTGCGTGTGGAAGTATGATGTAGGGTCCGGCCATGAAGTAAGGTCCCCATGCCTCAATATTGCGAAGTATGGCTGCTGTATACCTCTCTTCCACAAAGCCGTTTTGAATCAATGGCTTCACTGCGGTTTCTATAGCGGATTTCCAGTCACAGGAGCGCTCCTGTATCTGAATGTTCTCAACGGACAGCACTTCTTCTTTCATTGCCTTCACCTCCATGCCTGAAAGATATGCATCTCTTTCCATGTTCATTATACAAATGACGGTAAACAGAAAAAAGTCCAACCTGACTGAACTTGAAAGTGCAAGTCGTTGGACTCTATCGTATTAAGAGAAAGCAAACTGCAGAAGCCTTCGCACCTCGGCTGCATTTTCGCATGCATCCAACCGTCTAAGAAGATCCCTGTTTCTGCTCAGCTGCAGGATTTCATGCAGGACATTCAGATGCTTGTCGTGAGCGGCGTCTGACAGTACAAACAGATACCGCAGCGAAGATACCTCATCAAAGGGTACATCCCGCTTGACTATCAGGAAGGACAGTCCCAGACGGAAGGCGCCATGCTCCGGCTTCGCATGAGCTACGGCAACGGAATTCGCCAGCAGGATATATGGTCCGTATTCATCCACCAGATGGATCATCTCCTGCACATAGCTGTTTTGAATGACACCGCGGCTCAGCAGCGGTGTGGATGCCGTCTGAATCATCTCCTTCCAGGAGTCCACCTGCTCCAGAACCTGTATATCCTCCTTTTGCAATATATCCAGCAGACCGAGCTGCTCTTTATCATGAATACCGACAAAGGAGTTTCCCCGGTTGAGATAGGCCAGAACATCCCGCTTCAGGGCGTCCATATCCGTTTCCTTCACATAGGAGGCGATGATGGAAAGCAGACCGCCCAGCTTTTCATTGTTGATTTCATAGCAGTCGAAATTCAGCATCATCATGGAAGCGATTCGTGCCTTATCCTTTCTGCTTAAAATCGGATGCACCTGTATTACTGGCACCTCGCTTTGTACATCGATTGTCGATACAATGAAATCCACCTGCTGCTCATATTCCTGCACATGCTCCAGACTCGCGGTATCCACAACCCGCACATTCGCATACAGCCCCTCGATTTCCCGCTTGAGAAGCATGGATGTGGAAATCCCGCTGGGACAGACAATCAGAATACGGATTTCATCATAGCAGCGCACCCCCTGCTTCAGATGTCCGCCGAAATGCATGGTCAGATAAGCGATTTCACTATCTATGATCGGCATCTGAAACAAATCCCTGAGGTCTTCGCATACCAGCTGTGTAATCATATAAATATCCTTGTACTGCTTCTGTATTTCATCGATCAGCGGGTTTACGACCTGGATGGAAAGACGGTTGTAATACATGGACAGCTTCAAATGCATATAGATGGAATTGATCAGGTCATTTTTATCATCAAAGGATACACATGCCGTACGCTCAAAGGTTTCCACAAGACGGCTGGATAATTCAAAGATGCGGATATCATGCTCATCATCCTGCGGACACAGCTCCCTGCTTGCCTTGGAGCCCAAAAGATGCAATGCGAGATACAGCCGCTCATGCACATTCAGCTCCTGAAAATAACGGTCAATCAAATCCAGCTCCTGTGTTTCACACAGATCACGTAGCTCCATGAGAGAAAAATCATACTGCTCCGGTGAATCGCGGATAATGCTCAGCATACAGGCGATGGATAGCAGATTGTCCTGTCGGTATTCATGCTCACGCTCACTGGATATTTTCTGTAGTCTTCCATAATAATCGTCCACCAGCGCTGTGTCCAGAAAGGGCAATGCGTGATAATTCACCTCATCCAGCAGCTGCTTCAGAAAATACAGCAGAACCGCCCGCTTGTTGAATGCCTTTCCCTCGATGCCGTATCCGTTTTTCAAATCGATGCGCAGCTCCAGACCATAGGCTTTCAGCTGCTCCTTCACATTCTTCAAATCACTGAACACGGTATTGCGGCTGCATTTTAACAACTGCATGATATCCTCCACATGAATAACTGCTTTGGGATAGATCATATAGCAGATCAGAAAGCTGACACGCTGCTGAGGTGTCAGTACATCCGGCTGCAGCTGCCGCTTTTGCAGAAGGGCGGATAGCTGCTGCTTCTGCTCATCCAACAGAAAATAACCGGCTCCCCGTTTGCACATCACAGGCTTTAGTGCATTCATCTGCAGTACCTCATTCGTTTTATTCACGATATAATACACACTTCGCCTTCCTGCATGCAAAAGCTGTGATATTTCATCCAACGCAATCGGTGTGCTTTGTTCCATAAGCAGCTGAATCAGCTGCAGCTGTTTTCCTGTAAACGGTATCATAACGGATCCCTCTTTCAATTCAAGTATCCTTATTCTATAATATTTCTGTTAAAAATGCAAATCATTCCATATTTATCCTGATTTATAGTTTATTTTCATAAAATTCATAAAACGTTCACATAGAGTAATTACAGGTAATCTGGAATTTCCGTACTTTTTATACTATAATGTAGATTATTGAGGTGTTTTCATGGAAAATAAAAAACTAAAACGCAGGAGCCTGATTATCGATATCATCATGCTCGCTGTATTTCTGATGGTAAGTATTGTATCCTTCTATATCGCCTACAGCTTCGGACTGCTCCCAATCAAGTGGGTTACCATAGCAGCAGCAATCTTCGGACTGCTGTTTCTGATTTTACTGCTACTCGCATTTAAACAGATGCCGACCTGGGGCTTAGTCATCAAGCGGCTGTTTCTGATTCTGCTTGTCGCAATTGTTGGCACCTTCGGCTATTTCATGGAGAAATCCCGTACAACCATCAACAAAATGAGTAAAACGACCAAGGTCAATGATGACGGTACGACAACCATTACCACAAACCTGTACCTGATTACATCAAAAACCAGCGGTATCAGGAGTGAGGCAGAGCTTGCGGATAAGATTATCGGATTTCAGAACGGAAGTGATGCAGATAACCTTTCCTTTGCCAAGACCTCGGTATCCAAGGACATCAGCTCCTATACTGCCAAAGAGGAAATGGATTATACGACACTCTATGATCAGATGGAGCAGGGAAATGTATCCGCAATGGCAATCTCTGAAACCTTCTACAATATGTCGAAAGCAAACATCAAGGATTTTGAGAAAAATGTACAGATTCTGAAAACCTATTCCAAAACCGATACCATTAAGACCAAGGAACAGAAGGACATCACCAAGCAGACCTTTACCGTTTACCTGAGCGGTCTGGACAGTACCGGTTCTCCGGATCAGCAGACGCGTACCGATACCAATCTGCTGCTGATTGTCAATCCGGTCGCAAATCATATCGATATGGTTTCCATACCAAGGGATGCGCTGGTACCCAATACGGCCCTGAACAATGCCAATGACAAGCTGACGCATACCGGCATATATGGAATCGATACGAGTGTGGACACCATCTCACAGTTCTTCGGCATTCCGGTTGACTACTATGCACGTGTCAGCTTTAATTCCATGATTGAAATCGTCGATACGATCGGCGGTATTGACGTGGATGTGGAACTTGATTTCTGTGAGCAGGATGAAAACCGCAGCTTTAAAAAGGACGATCTGATCTGCCTGAAAAAGGGAGAGCAGCATCTGGATGGAAAGCAGGCGCTCGCTTATTCCCGTCACCGTAAAACCGAGGGCTATGACAACGCCGGAAGAGAACGTGCACAGCAGCGTATCATCAAGGCAATCATCAACAAGCTGATTTCCCCGTCCGCACTTGGCTATGTCAATGATCTGCTGGATGTCGCTCCCAATTACGTGATTACCGATATGCCGGCAAACCAGATTACAAAATTCGTTTCCAGTGAGCTGGATAATATGAAGCCCTGGACAATTTCCAGTGTCATTTCCGATACCGGTGTCTATGATTCACAGCAGGTCGCAAGCCTGAATCCGCTGGAGGGACCATATGATGTATATCTCTTCAACAAGGATGAGGTACACGCTGTCGTCAATGCCTATGACGGTGCAAGCAACCAGCTGCAGATGGAGAGCTTTCATTTCAACATGGATGATCTCTACAGGGATACTCTGCCAATCAACGATGATCCCAATATCATCTGGGACACCATGGCAAGCACGCCGCACTAACAGCCATACGAAAACACCCTATGACAGGGTGTTTTTTATGATTTCTTATACTGCACGAGTTGTAGCTGTGAAGGATGGGAAGGATAAAAGACAGGACAATGGAATGAGGATGTGCCTTTTGGCATAGCCTGCTGGCAGTACAAAAAAACGCTCTTTAAAGGATACTCTGCCTCCTTTAAAAAGCGTGATCAGCCTCTATTCAGCTGTGCAGCTCATCGCTGATGGTAACACGATGCTTGATTCCCTGACACCATTCCTTCAGCAGCGCAATATCCTGTTCATCACGCACAATGCACTCAAGAAACAAGGTGTCCTTTTCACAGTTTGCCTGAACAACCACGGTATAGTATTCATCCAGATTCTCCACAATTCCCTTGCAGATCACCGCTTCCTTTTCGAAGCTGAAGGCGTCCATGACATCGACCGGCTTCTCCAGCTTTTCCAGAAATGTCGGAATTTCCTTTTCGAAGGTATAGGCGTTTGCCTTGATCATCCATTTCCAGGGCTCCTGTGCATCCTTGTACGGTGCCATAAAATGCATCGTCTGTGTTGTCTCATCAAAGCTTTTTTCACTGCAGCCATGAGCAGGAATACTCCAGCTTCCGAAAGGATAGGAAACAACTCCGTTTCGATAGCCCAGATGCGCGATCTTCAGCTCATCCGCATGCTGAATCAGAATCTCACGGTGGATTGCCGTACAGATACTGCGATAGGCATCCATCGGCAGCGGAAGCAGATCATCCTTCTCATACGCCGCCTCCAGATAATCCAGAATGCTGTTGGCAATCTTATCCGTATATTCATTCATAGAGCTGTATGCAAAGTAACACTCCTTCCACAGCAGCACCATGGCGCAGTTGCGATAATAGCGTGCAGTACGCTTTCGATCATTCCATACAAAGAAATCATCTGCCAAGTCCTCGACATCCCTTGTCTGAAAATCATCTCTGTGAATATAACCCAGCGGTGTGACGACAAAGCCCTCTCTGTAGACAGGGTGATAATACTCCTGCGGCCAGGAGATGCATAATTCCTTTTCCTCATCGATATGATCCAGAACATAGCCCTGTATATCCTTCAGCCAGCGGTAAAAGTACTTGTATTTCAAATTTTCAAAATTGCGGTCCGTATAATATCCCGTCGGATCGTTTACCTCCAGCGGAATCTGGGAACCGCTGATGATCTCATCAAAAACAGTGCAGACAAAAGCATGGAATCCGGGTCCTGCGACATTGGTCTGTGCCGCAATACTCACAAAGCGGTCCTCATAGCCGCATTCAATGTACCCCTCCGGACAGATATCAATCATGACGGTGGCATCATAATCCTCCAGCTTCAGCTTTTTCTCATCGCATACCTGCTTTAGAAAAGCACTGAATGCCTCTTTGTCCGTTTCCTTTTCCAGCTGTCCTTCCAATACAATTTCAATAGACATTGTCAAAACCCCTTTCAAAAAGGAACTGATTTCTCAGTCCCTTATTCAACTGCCAATACACGATAGACATTTTTCATTTCCCCATCGTAGATGACATCTTTCTTGTAATTCTTTGTACGGTCATATTCATAATCCTGAATTTCGATAACGCTGATCGTCATGGACTTCTTCAGACTCTCCACTTCCGTTTCTGCATAGGTCAATGTCAGCTTGACATCGTATCCTCGGCAGGCAGAGCCGTTGTAGGTAAAATCCTTGGCTTCTACAGCATCCACCTTATAACCGGATACCTCCGGCAGGCTTTTCTTCCCGTATTCGTTTACGATGGTCGGATAATTTCCATAGTAGTATGCCTGTGCAAACTCCATGAAGTTGCGGATCTTATCGCTTGGTATAAACTGCAGTCCGCCAAGATCCTGGGCATCCTCTTTGTTGGATAATGTAAAGAAATCAAATGCAAAGCTGACTGCTACCATGGTAGCCTCCTCTTTTCTGTCCTCGCTGGTAATTGCTTGCGACAGCTTGTTATACGCCTCGATTTGCGCCTGAGTTGGATTCAAGGGCTCCACATATAAATCATTGGCAACCATTTTCACTTCCGCCTTCTCTTCATTTTTCGCTGTTTCTTTTTTCTTGCTGCTGTCGTCAGAGCTGCATCCGCTAACCATAGTTACCGATAGGATTCCGACGCAGAGAAGTAATTTCTTTGCTATTTGATTCATACAGACCTCCATAAAACGTTTATTAGTATATCATAATTTTTCAGGAAAACCTATGCGTTTTGACAAATTTAATAATTTCTTCAGAATACATGCCGCCTCCCTGAGAAAGCCGGGCACTTCCGCCCCCCTTCAGGTGATAGGCATCCGCAATTTCTTTGAATACCTTTGCGGAATCAAAGTCCATATCCTTGTGAGAGGCTACGACTACATGAACATTGTCATATGTCTTTGCCACGAAGATGACCGCCTTTTTGTAATTCTCCGTTACATATTTTGCGACATCCGCTTCTGATTTCACATCAATATCATCAAAGAAATGGATGATGATATCCTCCTCGCTCTGTCCAAGCTCTTTTCCAAACATCTCATAATACTTCTGCTTCCAGACAATGATATCCCGATTCAGCTGACGTGTTTCATTGATTAAACGGTTGACACCGGTATTTACATAGAGGTGGGATACAGCCAGGGAACGGCTTGCTTCATCCAGCACCTTATAGCGTCTGGAAACGCAGTCAAGCAGCTGATCGCCGACAAGATATTTAATTTTATACCCCTTTGCTGTTTTTTCATACCCGCTGATGTACAGCATCTGCAGGTAGCGAAGGGATGGAACATGCATACAGCCGCACATATTGTAATCCAGTGCCCCGATGCGTACAACACGCAGATCATCGCGGTCAAGGTTTTTACCCTTGGCCATTTTGCTTGCCTCTACCCTTGTCGGATACTGTATACTGACTTCAAGATCATCGCGAATCAGACCGTTGCACAGAACCTGCAGCTCAAATGCCATCTTATCGGTGAAATCCTCAAAGCTGAATTCAATATCATTTTCCTCATCCCCTACATGATGAGCCAGTGTCTCCACCTTATAAACATTGCCGAGAACCGCACTGATCAGATGCTGTGCCGTATGAATCTGACATTTACGGAAACGCTCATGCAGGTTCACACTCATAAAGACCGTACCCTCGAGTCGGGTATCCAGAAGGTGCCACATATGACCTTCCTCATATTTCAAATCCAGTACCATGTGCTCGTCGATCATACCGATATCACTGGCCATTCCGCCGCCTTCTTTATAAAAGATGGTATCCTTGCAGGCATGCCAGAAGAGGCCGTTATCTTCCCGGACTTCCAGAACCTTGGTGGAAAGCTCCGTTGTAAAGCAATTATCATACAGTTTGTTGATCATAAGTATCCTCCTTTTCCAGTGTATTTTCTTATATTCTACCACACTTTTGTGTCTTTTTCTCAAGAAACTCATGTAACTAACACGTTATCTCATGATATAATGGTATGCGTCAGGAGTTGATGAAATGAATCAGGTAGCGAAACATTGGAAGGACTATGAATGCATCGATGCCGGCAGCGGGGAAAAGCTGGAGCGATGGAAGGATATCATACTGCGCCGCCCCGATCCGCAGGTGATCTGGCCGATGGAGGAAAACAGCATGTGGAATTCACCGCATGCACATTACCACCGTTCAAAAAGCGGTGGCGGTAGCTGGGAATATAAAAAGAAATTCAAGGATAGCTGGACGGTCTCATATGGCGATCTGCGCTTTAAGGTTTCTCCAACCGGATTCAAGCATACCGGCCTGTTCCCCGAGCAGGCTGCGAACTGGGACTGGATGATGGATACGATTCAAGGCAGCGGACGTGAGGATTTGCGTGTGCTGAATCTGTTCGCCTATACCGGCGGGGCAACCATGGCATGTGCCAGTGCGGGAGCGGCAGAGGTCGTACACGTTGATGCCAGCAAGGGTATGGTGAACTGGGCCAAGGAGAATATGATGCTCTCCCATCTGGAGAATCATAAAATACGGTTTATTGTGGATGATGTGCTGAAGTTTGTTGCCCGTGAAAAAAGAAGAGGCAGAACCTACCATGCTATTATCATGGATCCGCCAAGCTATGGCAGAGGACCGAATGGAGAAATATGGAAAATTGAGGAACAGCTGTATCCGCTGATCTCCGCATGTATGGAAATTCTGGATGATGATCCGCTGTTTTTCCTGGTAAATTCCTATACGACCGGATTCCCGCCGACTGTATTGTACAATCTGCTGCGTACGACTGTTGGGAAAAAGCATTGTAACGGAGCGATTGCGGCAGGAGAAATCGGACTACCTATCACAACCGGTGACAGTGTTCTGCCATGCGGAATCTATGGTAAATGGGTAAGAGACAACAAATAAGCAGTATATAAAGGCCGGATAATCTCCGGCTTTTTATATTGATTATATGCCGAACTACCAGTGGGGAGCAGTTCAATCCCGTACTGCTATACCTCAGTTATCGAAAAGCAGATAAGGGAAGCACGCACATGCAGGATGAAGAAATGCAGAAGTATATAGAGTGATAATCAAACAAAAAAGCATAATGGCTGCCAACAGATTTAGAAAACTGCCTTTGATAATAATAAAACAGACTGCTATACAATGTTATGCATGGAAGCACTTATAAAAAGATAATATTCGAGCATCCTCATAAAATAGAAATATCCTCCTGTTGTATGCAGGAGGAAATGCGTTCCTCCCTCTTATGCTTACGGAAACGGAAATACGTTCTTCGTTTCATTTTAAAGCAGATACCTTAAGGATTCTTTCAGCGGATAATTGCAGAATCAAAACGATAAGCCTTATGATAATCGCCAAAACAGAGATGTACAGCTTATATACCTGCAGTCTATACGCTATACAGCAGCTTTTTATACACGTCTTATAAGGACTGTAACAGAGGAGCACTTGCTATATGCTGTCCATTTAAACGAAAACAAACACAGCAGCCTGAAATCGTGAATCCGATTCCATACTGCTGTGCATTTTATTCTTTATCGTGCATATCCTCGCGATATACAGTAAATCCGTTTTTCCCTCTTACCTTTGTTTCATACAATGCCTGATCTGCCTTTTCATAAAGCGTTTCAAAATCAGTGCCATGCTTCGGAACCAGCGCAATCCCTATGCTGGCAGACATATGCCAGGAAGCTGACTTCTTCTCACATTGCATCTCCATATTCTGTGAAAGGTCCTGTATACGCTTCATCAGCTGATCGAGCTGTTTATACTTGCATAATACCACAAATTCATCTCCCCCAATTCTTCCCAGAATATCTGTTTTTCGGAAATGGGAGCGAATCGCTTTCGTAAATTCCTGAATACAGTAATCTCCGAAGGCATGTCCGAACCGATCATTCGCCTGCTTGAAATTATCTATATCAAAGATGAAAAACGCATAATGCTCATCATCAATGTTCTTCAGCTGCAACGATATTGCTTCAATACACGCCTTTCTCGTATAGAAACCTGTCATATCATCAATGACGGCAAGACGCTCCTTCATCTTTTCATCATCTATGTTTTTCCGATATGTGAACATATGAATGCAATCATCCTGCGCAGACAGAAAGATATACGCATCTATCCGCATCCAGAAATAATCACTTCCATCTTGTGAAATCATAAAATCGTATTGCAGATGATTATTGCCTGCTTCAAATTCCCGTATAACATTTTTCGGAGTAAACAGAGTAACATAGCCGTCTCTAAATTCCTTTTTGATCTGCTTTTCCGCAATCATTGCCAATCCTTCGTCGTAAGGCAGCCCTTTCGCGCCCAGACTGTCGAAATAATTTGCTGTACGCTCTCCGACATAACTGTTTCTGGTAATATTCAATTCATAGATATTGTCGTAAAGCTCTTCTGTCGCTGTTCTGAAAATCGCCTGTTTTTCTTCCATCAAAGCGGTAATCTGCCGGTTAAAGCTTCGGATAACCAGCGTTATAATGCCAAGAACAATAAGTATGATGATAAGCATCATACATGCAATTTTCAGAATCTGCAGGTGCATCGCATTCAATAGTACACCTGTATCCTGCTGAACAATCAGATGCCAGGACAGTTCCGGTATATAGCAAGCCACCACATAGCTTTGTTGTACATCATGCTTTGTCCACAATTCAAGATTATTCTGTTCATCCTTCCATGCCTGTATGGATTCTCTAACATCCTGCTGGTTGTATTTTTCAAACCAGTCCACCTGCTCATAGCCACTGTTATCGGTTGAAATTTCTATATTCCCTGCGGAATTGATGAGGTATGCATTTACATTATACTTTTTTTCATATTCCCCCAACAGTTCCTTCAAATGCTGTAGACGAATGCCGACACCGACAATTCCAATCGTCTTGTTATGCTCATCTGTAATCTTACAATTTACAAACACTGTGATTTCATTGCTTGCTCCTTCCACCTCATCATTGTCAACATTAAGCGCATACTCATCCCTGCTGTACAGCAGATCATAATACCATTCATTTTCTCTGCTCTCCTTGGTTATCACACGATCCAAACCGCGGTAACTATAATATCTGCCGGATTCTGTAGAAACAAGAAATACGGAATCAAAGCTGTATTTTTCTTTATAGACATTTAAATACTCCCGTAGTGTTTCTATATAGCTTTGCTCAGTGAATTGCTCCTGCTCTTTTTCCAAATGATCCTTTAAAAAGCTGTCGTGTGCCATCGTCAAAGAGATATTGACGGGGCGTGTGAACATGGATGTCAGCTGATAATAGATACCTTCTGATGTAAGAGTTGAGACATGTTCTATAGTATTAAGTGAGCTTTGATAGTTTGCCTGGTATCCGAAGAAGGCTGTTAACATGAAACCGATAATCAACACAAAACCTATTACTATATTCGTTTTAAACAAACTATTACTTTTCATTGCACTCCCTCATTCCATTCCTGCGATTGTATAAATGCTGTCTTTTTTAAAATTATATCACTAAGCAAGTCAATATTATTTGAAAAATATAATGTTTATTTATTTTTTCTGAATAATATTACATTTGGCTAAGCAAAAAGGACTCTCGTGTGATGAAATCAAGTAGTCATATAGGCATAGAGAATATGAATATAAGACAATATGCTAAGCATCATAGATGACTAGTATAAGAAATGGATACCTTGCATAGTCTCGTAGTAATATCATTCTTCCGATTTTACGATTTTATTCTTTTATTACAGCAAGCTGACTTCCGAGATTTAACAAGGCAAACTGTAAAAGCGCAGCTATTTAAGCCGGCAATGCGACCAATGCTATAACATGGCAGGTTTGAGTAAAAAATCTACATCAGCTCAACGCACGATATGCAGAAATTGGTATAGCAGAGAAATAAAAATGCAGGCATTCGATATCGGATCAGCTGCGAAAGTTAATTTTCACAAAATCCAGAGCAGCTCCTAATAACCATTTATTAAATATTACATTTTCTATGATAAGTAATTGTAAAAAATAAATCGGTACGTGTTATAATACTGTATAGCAAAGGAAGGAGCACTGGCATATGAAGCAAACCACAATACCCCCGGCGCAGAGAGATTTCCTTACAGATGGCGGCGATGAGCAATGGCTGAAGGAGCGCTTTGATGCACTTGTTCCCCAACGCTATCCATCCTATGTCTTTGTCGATATGAATATCAAACGATTTCAGTATATAAATAATAAACACGGAAGAAAACGTGCAGATGCCGCATTGAAGCATCTTTACGAAATTGCTTCTCAGTTTTTAAAGGATGATGAGTATATTGCAAGAGTATGCAACGACGATTATAATCTGTTATTGCATTACTGTGATATGGATATCCTTATAAAGGAATTTCTGGTACCGCTGGTGGATGCTGTGTTTGATGATCCCGACGAAATCTTTTATCACAATATATATCTTTCATTTGGATTCTATTTTCTTGAACAAACGCCCTGCAGCTTTTATGAGGCGCAGAACAAAGCGCAAATCACAAGAAAGAAGTGTCCGCATCTCCAACGGCGCACCTTTTCCTATGATATCTATCATTCAGAGTTATACAAAGATTTCATGCGGTTCCATGAAACGGCGGATCGCGTTACGCAGGCTCGTTTTAAAAAGGAATTTATTCCGTATATTCAACCGAAAATCCGCTTATGTGATGAAGCAATCGTAGGTGGAGAGGTCCTGTTGCGCTGGAAAACCGCTGATGGCTGCCTGATTCCGTTATCCTCCTTTCTTCCTGTTCTCAACGCAAACGGAGATATCTATCTGGTGGATTTGAATCTGTTTGATACGGTTTGTTCCTATATACAGACAGCCCAGAAAAATGGAGAGCCGGTAGTGCCGATGAGCTTCAATATCACGAATACTTCCCTGTTTGATGAAGATTTTCTGCATGACTACCTTGACATATACAGCAAATATCAAATCAGTGAACAGTTAATCGAATTTGAGTTTATGGAAAATATTCGCTTTGACTATTATGATCAGGTCAAGGAAATGATAGTCGCTTTTAAGAAACGGGGATTCACCTGTTCGCTCGACGATTTCGGCAGCGGCTATTCCTCCTTTAACATTTTGCTTGAAAACCTGGTAGATGTCCTGAAAATTGACAAGATGTTTTTCGATAAACCGCTGAATCACAAACATCAGGAAGTCATTACCCACATCGTGAACATGGCGCATACACTGGGAATGAAGGTCTTGGCCGAGGGCATTGAAACAAAGGAATACGTTGATTTCCTAAAAAGCATCGGCTGTGACTATGTACAGGGGTATTACTATTACCGTCCGATGCCGCTGCATGAATTTCAAAATCTATTGAAAAAGGACAAGCATCGCAGTCAAACAACCTAGACGAAAAAAATACACCTTATCACGGGTGTATTTTTGTATATCTTATGAATGGAATACTCCCCTTTAAAGCTTCAGAGAGCTTCATTTTCTCCAATTCACTCAATAATGTGAGGCTGACAATTACGAACCTGTGATGCTGTACTGTCAACTCACGCTATTCCATAAGAGCGATACCGTTGGCTTGCCAATCAATTCAAGTAGGATTTCCAGATTCCTAGTTCCCGCTCTGCGCTTTCGTGAGAATCCGATGCATGAATCACATTGTTCACAAGCCGTACAGCTGCGGATGCCTTGTCATAGCTGTCATTGCTGTATTTTCCGCGAAGTGTATCTGCGCCTGCTTCCTGTGGATTCGTCTTTCCGGCAAGCGTCCTTGTCAGGGTGATGATATCTTCCTCCCCCTCATAGCTTACCTCCATTGGCATAATGGAATGCGGCCCGTCATAATAAAAGGAATTGAATAGTTTTCCCGGGAAATTAAAATCCTTACTCATGGAATCAATCACACCTGCATAATGATCAATCAGTGTTTTCATTACCTCCATAGTAACCGTGATCGTACAGCTTTTCTCAATCTCAAGACCATGTGCGCGAAGTTCATCCAAAACCTCCCGGACATGTCCGCTCTCAAATGCATCCGGCTTCAGCATCATAAATGTTTTCTGTTTCATAAGTGACCTCCTGTTTTCATTAGTATACACCATTTCACTGCATTATGGATAACTATCTCCCATATCTATCAAATCGTGGGACGCATACCTAGTGAGCATGAATATGAGAAATAAGCTCTGCAATGATTTCAACGCGGTTAAACGGTGTAATCAGATAGTACCCGTCAACATACGCACGCATTGCATCTATGGTCTGACAGCTGATGGTAACTGCCAGCCGTTGTGCCTCTTCTCTGCTTGTTCCCTCATATCGTGCAACGATTTCCTCATCCACTTCAATTCCGGAGATTTCATTGTTCATATACACGGCATTGCGATGTGATACTATAGGAAGCACACCTCCCAGCAGATAGGCATTCAGCGCTGTTCTTGCACGCTTAAGATTTATAAGAGCCTGCTGAGAATGTACGGGCTGTGTCAGAAAGCCTTCCATCCCCTGTTCCGCCTTTCGCTTTGCCTTCGCCAGCTCTGCTTCAAAATTAACCGCGTTCAGATTCAGAGCGCCGAACACCATGAAGGGATTGGAAAACATCGTTTCATTCAAATCCCGGATATAGCCTGCCAGAATCTGCGAATTGAAATTGAACACGCCCTTGACCTCCTGACGGTCCTCGCTGGGGATCGGATCACCGGTAACCACCAGCACATTGCTGATCCCTTCGATCTGCAGACCGAACAGCAGTGCTTTCGTGGCATTGATATTGCGGTCACGGCAGGTCATGTGCGGTATGATATCCAGAGCGAGCTCACGATGCAGCTTGCATGCCAGCAAAGAGCTGTCCACCCGTGCACGGGCAATCGGGCAATCTGCGATGGTAACAGCATCCACACCCGCTTCCTTCAGAAATTCCGCATTATTCATAAAGCGTTCTATCTCACAGTTCGCCGGTGGATCAAATTCTACCGCAATGATGGACTGATGCTTCTGCAACTTTCTGCGCAGCGGATTGCGGTCCTCCTGTACGATTTTTTCAGTGCTTGTGATGGCTGTGTCGTCTTTTGCACTCCGTCCTGTACCATGAGTGCTTCTTTTAGTTTCTGAATATAGACCGGTGTTGTACCGCAGCAGCCGCCTAGCAGCTTTGCGCCCTTTTGCCAGATTTGCTTCATTTCCCCCGCAAAATAGGAAGAGCTGTCTCTGAAATAGGTTCGGTTGGCCAGAATGGTTGGATATCCGGCATTAGGCATAATCAGAATCGGCTTTATCGTTCGGTCAATGGAATCCAGAAGTCGCTTCATATGCATCGGTCCGCATACACAGTTTAGTCCGCAGGCATCCACATCATCATCCTCCAGACAATCCTGCAGAAGTCGGTTCATCGCGATTCCCTGACGGCTGTATCCATCTGCAGTTACTGCAAAGGATACAACGATGCAGGCATGCGGACAGCGCTCCTTGATATACGAGGTCACAAGCCGCAGCTCATGGGTATTCAGAAAAGTTTCAAACAAAAAGCAGTCTGCCCCTTCTTCGAGAAAAACATCCGCTATTCGCTGATACTGCGCAGCCACAGAAACGTTTTTCTGTTCCATGATCGGGCCGATATCCGCGAATACCCTCGCCCTGCCTTGTGCGGCGTCTCTGGCTATGTGATAGCCTTCCTGCAGGATTCGCTGTATCATATCCCAGCTGCATTCCAGGTGCTGCTCGTTTGCTGAAAAGGTATTTGTCTTAATGGCATCTGCCCCCGCTTCAATGTATTCCTGATGGATCGCGGCAACCCGTTCAGGATGATTCAGATTGGCAAGCTCACAGGGCTCCTGATCATCCTCATACTTCTGTGCATAATATGTGCCAAACGCTCCGTCAAACAGGAAATATCCCTGTTCTTTTAACAGCTCTGTTATCATCCCAGCACCTCCCTTGCGATATCCGCACTTTCCTTAGCATCCTTTGCGTAATAATCCGCATGAATCTGCTTAGCATATTCCGGTGAGACAACAGCGCCTCCCACCATGATTTTACAGTCATGTCCGCTTTCATGCAGTGCTGTTATCGTATCCTCCATAGACTTCAAGGTTGTTGTCATCAATGCACTCAGCCCGATCAGACGCACCTGTTCCTTTATCGCCGTTTCCACCACTGCCTCTACCGCTACATCCTTTCCCAGATCGAATACCTGATAACCGTAGTTCTCTAGCACAACCTTCACGATATTCTTTCCGATATCATGGACATCCCCCTTGACGGTTGCCAGGATAATCTTCCCTTTCGATATGGATTCCAGACCGCTGGACTGCATATGCTTTCGTATTTCTTCGAAAGCGCACTGAGAAGCCGTCGCAGCATTGATCAGCTGGGGTAGGTAGATTTCCTTTTTTTCATAGCGGCTTCCCACGGCATCCAGTGCCGGAATCAGATGCTCATTCACGATCTGCAGAGGTTCCTTCATTTTCAAAAGCTCACAGCATTGATGACGGGTTTCCTCTTTCAGCCCGTGCATGATGCTGTCCTCAATATTTGCCTGAGAAGAGGCAGAAGCAGGCTTCATCTCTGCCTTTTTCTGCTGTGCATATATGCGGATATACTCCTGTGAATCAATATCAATCCCATACAGCACGCGATAGCTGCGCACAGCATCCATCATCGCTGTCTGATTCGGATTCATGATTGGCATACTCAATCCTGCCTGCATAGCCATTGTAAGAAAATTCTGATTCAATGTAATACGGGATGGCAGTCCGAAGGATATGTTTGATACGCCAAGCACTGTGTGAACACCAAGCTGTGAGCGGATGTCTGTCAGGGCCTGCAGGGTTTCTCTGGCACCGCTTTGCTGAGCCGAAACCGTCAGGGTCAGACAGTCCAGAAACACCCTGTCTCTCGCGATACCATACCGCTCTGCAGTTTCCACAATACGCGTTCCAATCACCAGACGTTCCCTAGCACTTTGCGGTATTCCGCCCTCATCCATGGTCAGTCCGACAACATTCGCTCCATATTTTTTTACAGATGGCAGTATGCGTTCCATAACACCGGCTTCTCCGTTTACAGAATTGACAATAGCGACACCGTTTACTGCACGGAGAGCAGCCTCAATCACATCCGGATCTGTGGAATCAATCTGCAGAGGAAGATCAATCACGGATTGCAGTTCCCCAATGACCTCCACCATCATCGCTTTTTCATCAATGCCCGGAAGTCCGACATTCACATCCAGAATATCGGCGCCTCCTGCTACCTCTTCCATCGCAATCGCCAGAATCTCATCCATGCGGTGTTCCAGTAAAGCCGCCTTCATCCGTTTGTTTCCTGTTGGATTTATACGCTCGCCGATCACATGCACATCCTGTATATGAAGACATTTCGTCGGTGTGCATGCATAAGAGCCGCTGCGCTGTTTCCGCAGTGACAGATCAATGGTCTCCGGCAGTGTTTTCTTCAGTTCCCGTATAAACTGCGGCGTCGTACCGCAGCAGCCGCCTACGTAGGTGACAGGAAGCTTTGTAAAGGCTGTGAGCATTTGAGCGTATCCAGACGCATTAATGCTGTAGGTATTGGTGACTGGATCCGGCAGTCCTGCATTCGCCTTGATGATAAGCGGCAGATTTGACATCGCTGCCAGCTCTTCGGCAATCGGCAGAATCTGATCCGGTCCCAGAGAACAGTTAATGCCGATGGCATCTGCCCCCAGCCCCTCTGCACACAATGCGAAGCTTGCTGTTGTACAGCCTGTAAAGGTGCGATGATCTGCCTCAAAGCTCATCGTCACGAATACCGGAAGCCTTGTATGCTCCTTCGCAGCAAGAATGGCTGCCTTTACTTCATACAGATCACTCATTGTTTCAAATACAATCAGGTCGGCACCGGCCTTTTCACCGACGATCACCTGCTCAGCGAACAGGTCATAGGCATCATCAAAAGGCAGATAACCGTTTGGTTCTAACAGTTCTCCGATCGGCCCGATGTCAAGTGCGACACGAACGCCGGGTTTACGCTTTGCTGCAGATTTTGCAAGCTGTACTGCGGTTGTGACAATTTCCTCCACGGTATACCGGGTCTTGGTGAGCTTTTTAGCATTCGCTCCGAAGGTATTCGTATATATGATATCGCTGCCGCTGTCTATATAGGCAGCATGTATTTCTTCTATGATATTGCCGTGTTCCATCATAAAGATTTCCGGTGATGCCCCGGCTGGCAGACCGTTCGCCTGCAGCTGCGTCCCCATAGCACCATCCAGAAACAGGATTCTATCTTCAGTTTCCACAAAAGTTACCTCTCTTTCGAAATTCACACTGCTTTGCGAGAAGGCAGTGCCCGCAGCCGCGTAATACTGCCGGCTGTATACGATCCGCGATACCGATAATTGCCGTAACACTCTTCATCGGTACCAGCAGACTGCTTTCATTCACATGGAGTCCAATCCGTTTTTGAGCATCCAGCGCCTGGATAAAGCCGGCCTGCAGAGTGATTGGCAAATCACCATAGCCACAGGAATAGCGGTCTGTCAAATAAGGATAGTGTTCACGCAGCTCCTCCTGTACCTGATCACAGACTGCTTCAATGGCTGCACTGGCACAGCTGTCAAACAAAACCGCCTTCATCATATCCTGCAGCTGCAGTTTTTTCATTTCCTTATCTATACGCGTGCCAAGGGTAGCTGCCATAAATATACAGGCATGGCTTTCCTGCAGCAGCCGTTTTATATCCTTCCCCGCAAGCTGCACATCACAGTCAAGAGGCTGATTATCGTGTAACTCAAATACGCGATACACAACACGCGGCTCACTAGATTGCATGACAAGCGTTTTCATTTCCCTCAGTGCATGCAGTGTCTGTTCATCAGGAACAGCATCACCATATCCGAGAAAATGCAGTATTTCCTCCTCACTGATATCCTTTAACTCTCTACGCATCTGTGCAGCCTCCTTATATATAAATAAAAAAGCTCTCCTCCATAGGACGAAAGCTGTATTTCGTGTTACCACCTATCTTCATATCCGCATGCTCAGCAGATACCTCACAAGTACGCCGAAAGGATTCGGTTATACCCTCACGCTGTAACGGGCGCTTTCCCGTCATGAACTCTGATTGCCCACGCAACTCCAAGACCATCTTCCTCAGGGATCCCCTGTTTTCTCACACCATACCCGAAAACTCTCTGCTAGCTTCACCCTGTCTACTCTTCTCTTCTTTGTTTTAATTTTGTTACATTTTATCATGATAATGTTTTCACGTCAATGAAAACGAATGAAAAAGAAAAGCAGATTACTCTGCCTATTTGTTACTGAACAACGATGAACCAAGCCAAAAGCACATTATTCATAGCATATTACCTTATTACTATTCACAGCTAACGCAAAAAGCAATGATAATCAATAAGATATATTGAACATTACTGTATGTAACGATCATTTACATATCCGTCTGCTGCATCTTTTCCTATTTCATTCATGTTCTTCAGGCGTGAACATCAACCATAGCTTATCATGAGCCTTTATCATTAACATTTATATTTGACAGCCTATTTCTATAGGCTCATACCCGATTTTCAGATTTGGAAACAGTACGCCTATTTCTCCATAAATTCTCTGATCATATCCAACCGGTTTTTTGTATCCTCATATCCAAGGTCGAACCAGCGTCCCAGCAAGTCTTTATCATGTGTATAGCGGGTAACGCCATAATCTGCGCTTGGTCGAAGAACGATTGCATTTCCCTCTTCCTCCAGTTCTTTTACAATCTGCCACTGCTTCTGGTAGTTGATATGACGGATTTTCAGATTTTCACGAATTTTTTTATTTCCGGGATACATAAGCTTTGCGAGCTGAATCTGCCAGCCCGGAGCGGGTTTACGAATATAGTTTTCTTCTTTTGTAGATATGAAAACATGCTTGGTATTCCCCTGCCGGATACTCTGTTCAATCGGGATCATATCGACCAGCCCTGCGTCCATATAGGTATGTCCTCTAAACTTATAAGGACGTGTCAGCAGGAACAGCGCACAACTTGCCTGCATAAGGATTTGTTCTTCCGGGTCAAAGTATTCCTTTGGAAAATATTCGACTTCATTGGTATCCATATTATATACACCGATATCCAGTTTTGTAGTGTTTTTCATAAAAGCTTCATAGTCCAGGGGTGCATGCTTCTCAATAAATTTACATACATAGCCGATTCCGAACACGCCTTTTTCATGAACAAGCGGAGATACCCCGATAGCTCCTGATTCACAGGCCGCATCCACTCCCGTAACACGTAGGCGATCTTTCTGCTTTGCGACAAACGGCAGCAGAACCTCTGCACCGGCACTTATACCAACAGTATATGGAAATTCAATATCATAATCCAGAAAACACTGCAGGACACCACAGGTATATGCAGCCTTTGTGCCTCCGCCTTCGCAAATCAAACCAATTTTTTCTGCCATTTTTCTACACCTCGCAACCCTTTTATTATACTATGAGCAGACAATTAGGTAAAGAAATAATTTACCTGTAAATGTAAATTAGATGTCTATCCTCACAAACAGACTCAACAGTCTCGCGATGCTGTACAGATTGCAGATAAAAAAGAGTAAAATCAAAGCAGCACTGCAGATATCATATGTGAAGCAGTACATTCTATAGAAAACCTGTCATTATGATACCCGCGAAAGATAGTATATTCAGCAATGATGCCTAGCATGACGATACATAAAAGGACAGTACAGATAATCAGATAATAGGGATGCATATCATGACTTTCCCCCATAGACAAACTGCACTTTCAACAGAAAATACTCGGTATGCACCGCTTGAAAGGACAATCTGGCAATAGCGTTATATTGTGAAGAAAACTGCACATCAGCAATAGAACATAACGTATTTCTGTTCCTGTACTGCACGGATAAGCAGACGCTCGGCACATGAGAGATTCTGAATAATCGTGTCCTCTCCATAGGCGCCATCTGCATAAAGCTGGCATGGAAACAATCTTTTCCATGCATTTATATTTTTCTCTTTCTGGACCTCTTTCAGAATTTCTCTAACCTCCTGCCAGGAGCGGATCACCAGAAGTGCTTTGTGTGATTCCTTATTTGAATATTCATCAATGACAGGAAATTCCTGTACATCGAGCAGATGCTTATAAAACGATTCCTCATGAAGTACCTGATAGCCGATATATTCGTCATCCAGTTCCAGCAGCTGGTTCGCAATGACATCATCTATAATAAACAGTGCACTTGTGTTTTTCATGTTTCTCACCTTCTTATGTATAATTATATAAGTCTTACAGTTAGTTTTTGGTTAGATACTCTGGGAAAAGAAGAAAACAGCCATAAATGGCTGTTTCTTCTAATATTTATGAATGCGCTGTTTCTGTGCTGTTATCATTCTCATCCAATTCTTTCCACTTTCTGCCAAACAGAACGAAGATTATTTGAACGATCAGGAATGCTGCCATGAGCAGTGTCCATTTATCCATCAGAATCATTGGAAGCGTGATATCTTCTGTAAGGAAGAATGCTATGACAGAGACGATTGCTGTAATTGTACTTGCTAATCGCAGCCATTTTCTTCTCTTATAGCGTTCGGATTGTTCGTCATCCTTGTTTGCCATAGCAGAAGTCTTATCGTCTTCCTCATCCTCTTCTTTTTTCAATTTAGATAGCAGAAGAATCAAGCCAAGGAGGACTGTACCGCCTGCACACAGCAGATTGATCAATGCCCATGAATCTTCAGAACCAGCTTTTGGTGTTGGATTATCCGGAACATCGGTTGTTTCTCCACCCTGCGGTTGATCCGGATTTTCCACATCCACTGTAGGTCCCGGAGTTGGTGTTGGTGTTGGAGTCGGCAATACCGGTCCGATGACTGGTGTAGCTGCCGGCGTTGTGCCTGGTGCTGCAGGTGCTGCCGGTACCGGAGTACCCGGAGTTTGCGGTGTAACTGCAGGAGGGATTGGTGTTACCGGTGTTGGAAGTACCGGTGCTGCAATCACTGCAAACCCTGCTGTAAACACTGTATCCTCTGCGAAATAGGTGTTTCTCAATGCATCTGTATTCGAATAAACATTTCCATTCGCTGTCCAGCTCACAAAGCTGTATCCGGTATTCGCTGCAGTGGCAACGAGTGCCTGAGGTCTGACGGAAGCTGTCGTACTGTTGCCAGGACGTGTTACATATTCAATAGTTGTTCCGGAAACAGAACCATTTGTACCTGCTGTGTATTCGAAACGCACCTGGTATTTATCCGGGATTCCATCCGGCGTTGTATCCGGATCATCTACTCCGCCTTTTGTATCAGCTGCGTAATATACATTAACAACGACACCATTGCGTTCGATTATTTCTGTATCTGCAATCGTAAATACATAGCCAGTAATATCAATTCTGTGTTCTGTTCCATACAGGATACTGCCATGCTCAATGTCATTCAATGTTGCTGATGGAGCAAGCTCTTCGTCCGTATCTTCATTGATGAATCGAACAACTGCGCTATACGTATTGATTGCATGATTCGCTGTAAATGCAGCACCTTCCCTGGATATGATCATATCCTCATTCGGAGTATCAGGTGTCCAGTTCACAAAGTGATATCCGTTATTCGCTGTGGTTGCAGGAATCTGGTTTGCCGCCAGCCTGCCAGTTCCATTTTCAGAATATTCACCTTTTTCATCATAGAGTGTTACATACGTTTTTTCAAAGCTCACAGAACCGTTTACAGCTCGGAATGTGACTTCTGTCTGATATTTATCCGGGATATTATCCGGTTTATCTGGATTCTCCGGATCAGTACCATGATTATCCTCTGCAAAGTAAGCATAGAATACTGTATTTCCGGTTACAACATAGCTTCCCGGATCTTTAATTTCGATTCCTTCTGGATGTTTAACATCTTTTACAATCCATTTATCAAATGCATAATTTGCATTCGCCTGTGGTATTGGCATTACATAATCCTTTATTTCACTGATTTTGGTATCAGCAAGTACACTATTATATAATGTTGTTCCCGCAAGTGTTCCATTGGCCTCTGCAACGAAGTTCACATTGTAATTCTCTTCTTTATAATCAGGCTTGCCGTTGCCGTTCTTGTCTTCTGCAAATTCAGCGTATACTGCAGTGTTTCCTGTCACCTTGTAGGTTCCCGGTTCTGCTGTTACGATGCCGTCTTTGTTTTCTACATCCTTCACTACCCATTTATCAAATGCATAGCCTTCATCAGCAACTGCCTTTGGTTCTTTGTATCCTTCTGCACTGTTGATCGCTGTGCCTGAGAGGTAGTTTTTATAAAGTGTAGTGCCTTCCAGTTTTCCGTGATCGCCTGCAACGAAGTTCACATTGTATTTCTCTTCCCTGTAATCAGGCTTGCCGTTGCCGTTCTTGTCTTCTGCAAATTCAGCGTATACTGCAGTGTTTCCTGTCACCTTGTAGGTTCCCGGTTCTGCTGTTACGATGCCGTCTTTGTTTTCTACATCCTTCACTACCCATTTATCAAATGCATAGCCTTCATCAGCAACTGCCTTTGGTTCTTTGTATCCTTCTGCACTGTTGATCGCTGTGCCTGAGAGGTAGTTTTTATAAAGTGTAGTGCCTTCCAGTTTTCCGTGATCGCCTGCAACGAAGTTCACATTGTATTTCTCTTCCCTGTAATCAGGCTTGCCGTTGCCGTTCTTGTCTTCTGCAAATTCAGCGTATACTGCAGTGTTTCCTGTCACCTTGTAGGTTCCCGGTTCTGCTGTTACGATGCCGTCTTTGTTTTCTACATCCTTCACTACCCATTTATCAAATGCATAGCCTTCATCAGCAACTGCCTTTGGTTCTTTGTATCCTTCTGCACTGTTGATCGCTGTGCCTGAGAGGTAGTTTTTATAAAGTGTAGTGCCTTCCAGTTTTCCGTGATTACCTGCAACGAAGTTTACATTGTATTTCTCTTCTTTGTAATCTGGTTCGCCGTTACCGTTCTTGTCTTCTGCATAAAATACCTTAATCACGTTTTTCTCTACATCACTGCTAATTGTAAGTGGATTGTTTTGCGTTTTATCTAATGCGTAGGTATTCCCTTTATATTCAATAGATTTATCTGGATTTATGGAAATAACATTCTCAAATTTATCAGATTTTTTTACTGTGTCTGCTTTTATATTATCGTAATAATACTCGATGCTGTAACCAAAGCTGTCTTTTTCGAAGGCAGCTACAAATTCTGTATCCTTATTCAATTCCAGATCAGTTGTCGGAGCAGTCGGAGTCCATTGTAAACTATCCTGAGCATAACCTTTTGCTGCAGTTGCTGTTCCGATCTGATCTTTTTTCAGAGAACCAGCTCCGCCATCTTCAGCTGTTGCAAATTTCCCATCTTTATAAAGATTGACATAGAATGTCTTGTTTTCAGCTTCATTCGCATGATCTGCATCAATCGTACCATTCACCGCTTTATAAATGACTTTTATCTGATATTTATCAGGTATCTTATCCTCATTTTCATCAGTTGCATAATAAACACGGATTACATTAGTCTTTTCATCTGTGCTGATTGTCAATGGATTGTTCTCTACGTTATCCAATACATACGACTTATTATTGTAAGAAACAGATTCCTCAGGTTTGAGTGTGATTACTTCTTCAAATTTATCAGATTTTTTAACTGTGTCTGCTTTTACATCATCGTAATAATACTCGATGCTGTAACCAAAGCTGTCTTTTTCGAAGGCAGCTACAAATTCTGTATCCTTATTCAATTCCAGATCAGTTGTCGGAGCAGTCGGAGTCCATTGTAAACTATCCTGAGCATAACCTTTTGCTGCAGTTGCTGTTCCGATCTGATCTTTTTTCAGAGAACCAGCTCCGCCATCTTCAGCTGTTGCAAATTTCCCATCTTTATAAAGATTGACATAGAATGTCTTGTTTTCAGCTTCATTCGCATGATCTGCATCAATCGTACCATTCACCGCTTTATAAATGACTTTTATCTGATATTTATCAGGTACGTTATCTCCATTTGCATCTTTGCTGTAATAGATTTTGATAATATTTTTCTCTTTATCCGTACCAACCTTGAGGCTGTCAGCTTTTGTAAACGCGTAACCTTCAATAGTTTGCTTATGATTTTCCCCATTGATTACATCACCATATTTCGCATCAAATGTTTCATCCGGTTTCAATTTTGTATTTGTATCTTCATCTATATGTTCAATGGTATATTTCTGATCTGTCTTTTTCCATTGTGCATACAATGCTACAGAGTTTTTTACTGTAAACCTTTCGCCTGCCGCATAGCTTGTACCGGAGCCATCAGCTTTCGTATTCCAGCCGGTGAATATATAGCCGGTTCTATTCGGAAAATCACGTATACTGCTATAGTCTTTCACAGTATACTCATTACCCGTTACCGCATGTTCTATGGATGATGAATCTAAGCCGTCAATATTAGCATAATATCCAATTTCAACTTCTACTGCTTTTATATAACCGTCTACATGTGGTTTGCCATTATCCTGTTTTTTAATAGAGTACCAGACAATGTTCTCCAGCTTCATAACTTTTCCTTTATCAACACCGTTATTCACAGTATATTCTGCAGGTATGTTACCACTAGGAATATAGATATAGTTACTGTCTACACCTTTTTCATTTGTAATCGGTTTTCCTTCAACATAAGCCTTCTGATAGGCATCTTTACTAATATATCCTGAAAATCCTGTACCTTGATCATGTGATATGTTGGAGCCGTTCCAGCCTGGACCATTCCAGCTGTTGATGTTTGACGGAACAAAATTATTGGGATCATAATTTGCCGACAAGTTATCCGGAAGCTTAGAACTTGGTAATAAAATAAAGTATTCCGCTTCATTCGTATACGCCTTCTTTTCGTATACTGCTTCAAATTTTAAATTCTTATTGATGTTCATTTCAGCAATATCCTTGTTTGAATAAAGTTTATTGCCATATCCTTCCAAATTCCAGCCTTTGAAATCCTTTCCTCCAAGGGTTGGGACAGGAATAGCCGATTCTGATATTTTCTTACCATTCTCAACCTGAACTATGCTATTCTCTGTCTGGTTATTATAAACTCCTCCAGCTAAATCAAATGTAACAGTAAATTTTACAGCTTCTTTATTCTTTCCTTTTGAATAGATAGTTGTAGGAGAGTTTATTATAATAGTTGCTGGATCAACTTTTGTATTACTGTTTTGTTCTCTTGTCCAAAAGTAATCTTCATTTCGTTTATCATAAAAACTTTTTGCCGCTGCTTCCGGGACATCTTTTTCATTGATTTTCTCGCCTTCGTTTACATAGATGGATCCTAATTTAGATAAATCCTCACTTGTTAAGAAATCAACTTTATAGGTATCTTTATCTGGTGTAGGAGGATTCATCATTCCTTGATAAACATCACAGCGTATATAGGTTACTACCTTGATATCCGTAGAATACTTCAGAACCACATAATGTCTATAAGGTAATACATCACTGCCAAGATTTCCTACCTGACCATTAGCACATGGTTTACCGTTCTCTCCAACCTGATTCGTATCATGGTAGACTTTTCCACTTCCGGTTTGAGCAGTATATTCAGTCGGATACAGAATACCATTTTCCGCTACATAAGTTCCATCAGCCTTGAAGCAGTTTTTGCTTGAAGCTGCAGAACATGTAACAGGCTTTGAAGCCTTTGCGTCTGCTTTTTTGCTGATCTGAGCTTTATTGACAGCCTTGTTTTTCTCATATACAAGAGTAACTTCATTGCTTGCTTTATCCAACACAGCCTCTGAAGCATTATCCTTAGATGCAGTATAGCCGTCAATAGCTTTTCCAGTGAAAGCAAGCTTTTCATTCAGCTTTCCTTCTTTCATATCGTCCGCAGTTATTTTATTTCCATTAGCATCCTGATAATGAATTGTCAGAGCAGCCTTTGTATAAACATTGATCACCAGATTCTTTTCAGATTCCCCAGCTTCTCTGTTATACACAATATTGTTTTTAAATGCTTCCCCATTCAAGGTCACCTGCTCAACAGCATATCCCTCTTTCGCAGTAACCTCTGTTTTTGCTGGATCTATAATTCCAGGAAACGTCAGTACCTTCGAATCCTTCAATACTCCGTCTACATTCACTGTAACATTCAGTTTTGAAACTCCCTCCGGTATCTCATTTGAGGTTATCGCATATTCTCCTGCCGGCTTATTTTCCATAGTGACCTGTACAAACTCACCCTCATAAGCCACATTGTCATTTGCTACGATTGTTCCCATAGAGGATGGTACCAGCTGCAGCATCATAACGATCGCTAAGAGCAACTTGCTGAACCTTTTTTTCATATACATCCTCTCCTTTCTCTTTTGTGTATATATAAAGTTTCTCCCACTTTACATTGCTATTATAATGTTGCCTGAGTTAGATTTTGGTTAGATTGATATTGCCGATAAAAAAAAGTTCATCAATGTATCAATGAACTTTTTATACGCTGTTACTGATTTGTATTTTGTATATAGTAATGCAGACGCTCTTTGCGGTTTCGAACCTTTCCCTGGAAGCTGGAGGATACCCGCTGTGCTATCCGATAGGCATCATCCTCACGCTGACATGGCAGCAGAACAAGAAACTGATAACGGTTCAGCCTTGTAAATACGTCCCCGCTTCTTAAAGAGCCTTTAATGGAAATCTCAGCCTTTTGCGCCAAAACATCCAGCCGCTTATCATCGCCATCCGTCTTAATCTCAAAAATGAACAGAAAATATCGGATATTCTCCCGTGCTGCATTTCTCATGGATATTTCATAAATATAGTCAAACGCTGTATTGTCACAGCATAATGCTCCGCTTGGAATCTCCTTGCTCCTATAATAGGTGGTAATTCCTTCTATATTCTTTTTTTCTTCATTATTGCCGATGATACTGGAATACAGCTCTTTCATTTTTTCAGATAGACTGACGGCATATTCACTCACCAGCATTCTTGTAGAGGTTTGATAATATTCGTAGGCAGAAGTATAATCTCCTTCGCTGATCAGTGCCTGTATATAATAGAAATGATTCTCTTCTACTGAAGGCTCCAGAGTAGCAGCCTTTAATGCGATCGTTTTCAATTCCGAATACTGTTCACTGCAAAGATAATATGAACACAGCTTATTCACAACCGTTAAAAATGCGTTGCGGAAATACTCTACCTTCTGAACAAACCACAGCTGATCTGTATCCTTATATAAGCTTCCATCGTACAGGTCAATGATGATTCGCGCACGCACTGCAGTCTTATCATCGTATGTGTCTATTTTTCCAATGGCTTCAAATTCCTTTTCAAACAGGGATGAATCAACGATTGTTTCTACTTCAGGCTGGAAACGATATCCCCCTTTTTCTGTTTGTATCATATCAATATCCTGCAGAGCCGTGATTTCTTTCAACAGCTTTCTCAGCCGAAAGATATTGAACTTCAAAGAGCTCAGTGGATTGTCGCTGTTATCCCAGAACAATTCCATTAAAAAATCCCTGGATACGTTCTTTTGGTCCTGTAGGATCAGAACTTCCAGCAGGCTGAGTGACTGACGGGAAAGATAATCCCTCATATTCAATACTGCATCACCATATTCGATAAGAAAGCCATCAAACAGATGGATATACATTTTGCTGTTGTTCATGAAACTCCTCCTTTATCAGGCATGTTTGAGTCTGCATATAAACCAGAGTATACACATTTATGCACTACAGCAGCTGGCACCCTTTACGAAATCCTGCTTTATGATGCTGCTGCATTTCTTGAACATTGTCCACACTAAGTATACTATATTTTTTTTAAATACTGCACTTGAAACTTAAATTTATGAAAGAAATAAGTTTTTTCCAAATCCTTCTGCTGCGATAATACATGTATGCTTCATGATTGGCGCAGTATCACTGCTATGAAACTACGATGCTTTTAATGACAAGAAAAAGACCCGAGGGTCTTTGCTTTACATCATAGGAGAAAACAGATTCAGAATCGCCCGCATTATACGGATTGGAAGCCGCACCTGATGACATTCCTCCAGCGTTACCTGATGACTTTTCGCCAGAGTCTCCAGATAATCCTTCTTCACATCCATTACCACCTTGCTGCGGTAGAACCATACACCGCACTCATAATGCAGATAGTATGAACGATAATCCATATTGACAGTGCCGACAATCGCCATTTTGTCATCGACGACAAAGCTTTTGCCATGAACGAAGCCCGGTGTGTACTCGTAGATTTTCACACCGCCCTCAATCAAATCCTTATAATTGGAGCGGGTTACGGCAAATACATACCATTTATCCGGTATATGCGGTACAAGGATGCGGACATCAATACCGTTTTTAGCAGCCAGCAGCAATGCTGTTTTCATTTCGTTATCAATCACAAGATAAGGCGTAGTCGCATAGACATAGCGGTTGGCACTGTTGATCATATTGATATGCGTGTATTCCCCGACATTTTCCTCATCCGTTGGAGAATCGCTATACGGCTGAACATAGCCGTCACTATGGATATGCTCAAACTCCTTAAAGTCCGGTTTATAGGAAAACACATCATCCTTTTCCTTTTCATCATAATTCCAGAATTGCAGAAACATCAGTGTCAGATTCCATACTGCCTCACCGCGAATCATGACGCTGCAGTCTTTCCAATGTCCGAAGCGTTCTTTCTTATTTATATATTCATCGGCAAGATTGATTCCCCCGGTCATTCCCACTTTTCCGTCAATTACTAAAATCTTTCGATGATCACGGTTGTTCATCTGCATAGCAAGACGCGGCTTGATCGGATTAAACACCTTTGCCTGAATGCCCAGTCTTTGAAGCGTCTGATAATAATCCTGCGGCAGTGTGGTTATACAGCCGGCATCATCGTACATAACGCGTACTTCAACACCCTTTTTCACTTTATCAATTAAAATATCCAGAATGGTGTCCCACATGACACCCGGTGCGATGATGAAATATTCCATGAAAATGAATTTTTCAGCTTTTTTCAATTCTTCCACCATTGCCCCGAATTTCGCTTCACCAACCGGAAAGTACGTCGTTTCAGTATGGTTATAAATAGGGAAGATGGCATTCTTCCACAGATAATTGGCCTGTTTATGCGCAAGCGGATCTTCCGCCTCCAGTGCTTCCATAATTTCCGTATTCTGCCATGATACTTCCTGATAGTTTTCCAGTGCCTCGCTGTCTCTTTTGCGCAGCTCCTTGGGAACCTTCTGTCCGCCAAACAGCAGATAAATCAGCCCCCCGAAAACAGGAACTGCCATGATCAGCAATACCCAGGTCAGCTTGTAGGTCGGATTGTCATTTTTATTGATAATATAGATACTCATACAGAAACTCAGCGCAATCAGGATGAAATAGATTGCCACGAAATATTCACTGAGCTTAAAGACAATACCGAAGAATACAAACAGCTGTATTAAAATCAATACTGCGACAATTAATATCTTATTATGTAAAAGGGACAGTAGTTTACGAATCATGCAGCTCCCTCCTTTTTTTATTTCTGGTTATGCAGATATTCTTTTACCATAGCTACATTGCCATCGAGTGTTTCCATATCAATATACTTATCCTTACCGGTTCCGGTCCCTGTAACACAGAGACTTCCTGCGTCATCCAGTTCTCCGCAGGATATGACAACCGCCTTTTTAAAATAGGCCATAGCACTCTGTGTACGCATATCCTCATTCAGCTTGATGACATCTATAGCTTTCTTCTTGGGATGATATTTGGCAATTTCATTTGCCAGCTTGCGGTTCTGCGGATTAAATCCGATCTGCACCGTATCGCCCCTTCCAATGCAGTCCAGACAGATCAGCGTTGGATTTTTACCTGCATTTGCAAAATCCTTGGCTGCTGCTTCTGCTCCGATGTATCGCATTTTGTTCTTATCTGTAAACAGGAAGCCCACTTTTTTTCGTTCATCCCTGCTCAAACCCTTTGCAATTTCAACAGCGGCTGCGATGGATGCGGAATTGCGGTTATAGTTATGTGCGTTGTGAAAACCATGCATCATCCAGTACATCAGCATAACCGTTAACAGGAACAGCCCGAAGGATATTAAAGATGCCAGACCTGTTGAAGTGATCAGCGGCTGAAGTCCGTACAGACCTCCGAAAATAAGGGCAAAGAAAACGAATATCGGAACATAGGTTGCCACCATCGTCTTGTTTGCGGTCTTAGTTCCGTCAAAAGGAAAATACAGCACCTTTTTCCAGAACTTTCTTTCCGGTGTATCATAAGGAACGACAACCACCGTCTTGATCTGCTTCATGTTCCCATACAGATAGTTATGTGCGCGTGACAGCAGCTTCTTTCCTTCTATCCTTGTGGATTCATAGCCCAGCGCATGAAATTCCTGATTCAGAACGTCAATAAAGCGTTTCTTCTGTCTGCGGCTAAAGCGCGTGCCATATGTTTTTGTATACTTCTCCAATACTGTTTTATCCATATATATGCCTCCTGAAACTAATATTCTTATTATACTAGAAATAAAAGAAAAATTATAGTAAATACTGGACATACCGTAGAAAAAAAGCATTTACAGCTTTGAATCCCCTTTCATTTCCCCGATTGTGACAAAGCCGCATCACTATGTGATGTTTGATATGCCGTCTCCTGATTTACATCCGCCTCTATTTTTTCGTATTAACATGCACTGCAATAGATGTTCTATTTAAATATGTACAGGTATAGAGAAAAAACTCACGATTGCTCATGAGTTTTCTGCTTTAAATACAAATGTTTTTAGGCTTTACCGCTCTTCTTTCTGCGTCTGATCACAACAGCAGCTCCACCTGCAAGCAGAGTAAGCATACCGGCTGCGGCAGCGGATGTCGTATCTCCTGTATCCGGGTTCGTTGCATCCGGTTTCCCGCTCTCCTTTTTCTCATCCTCCTGCTTCTTATCTTCTTCCAGCTTCATCGGTGAAAGAGCACGATAGGCTTTCTGCAGTGCTTCATATGCTTTCGTAACATCTGCCGCACTGACATGCTCATCCTTCAATACAGCTTCCGCCTGCTGCAGGGCTTTTTCGAAGGCTGTCCAGGAAGCTGCTGTATAGCTTTCTTTCTTAACCGTTTTCAGTATCTTTACCAGATCCTCCAGCTGCTTTTTGTTCACTGTTTCTTTCACAGCTTCAAGAGATGCTACCGCTGTATTCACAGCCTTTACAGCGTTATCAACGTCACTCTGCAATGCATTCTCATCCGCCATGATTTTTTCAGCGGCCTTCACTGCCGCAGTAAGTCGTTTATAGCTTTCCGCTGTATAGCCGTCTGCTTTGATGCTCTTCGCCTGTTTGAGTACGTTCTCCAGCTCTGTTTTATCTGCTTTCTTGATATTCTTCTGAAGCTGTTTCACTGCAATATCAAGCTTTTCAACGGCATTATCAATCTCACTCTGCGTAGCCTCGGCTTTATCCAGTACAGCCTGTGCTTCCTGCAATGCGGCTGTGAATTGTTTCCAGCTGTCCGCAGTATAATCGTTTTCTTTGTAATTCTTCGCAGCCTCGACCGCTTTCATAAGCTCTGCCTTATTGGTCTGTACAGTGACAGTAATCTGCACTGCAAGACCATCCGCTGTCCCTTCCACAAGATAGACGCCCGGCTTAGATGTATCCACAGACCTTGTATTCCAAGTGATCGGCTGAGCAAGCACTGCTCCGTTATCATAGCGGATGTTCACCCGCTGAGGCAGCTTCTTATCCACATCAGCTTCTTTGTATGCCACGCTAATTGGTGCTAATGTTTCTTCTGCTTTCACCGGTTTCGCATCTGTATATGCGATCGTAACATTGTTAAAGACCGTGTCAGATTTGAAGGTCTGAATACCGACAAAGCCCTCTGCCGGAAGATCCGCATGATCTCTGCTTCCGATTTCCAGATCATTCACATAATAGGTTAATTTTCCGGCGCCGTCATAGACAAGCTTCAGATGATATGGTGCCGCACGTTTTGTAGAAGGTACAAGCTTGCTTACTGCCCATTTCTCACCATTCTCATTTTTGAACAGCTTCGCAAGATCACCGTTTGCCGTGCGTTCGATATTGGCACAGAACCAGGATGCAGTCACATTGTTCTTATCCTTAACTCCGAAGGTGATACCGGCGGCAACTCCTGTATCCGAAACAATATCCATATCGGCTTCCAGCGTGAATGCCTGGTCCTTATACACTTTGGCATCCGACATAAAGAAGCTGTCTCCACCGGTATTCCTTCCCATCATACCGTTATCTGTAATACTCCAGAATGCGTTTCCTTTCGGCCATGTGGTTATATTTGTCTGGAAATCCGGTACGAATATCTGCACACTGATTTCCTTTGAAATCCCGCCCACAGTCGCTTTGACCTTGTAGGTTCCTGTTTTATTTCCCTTCAGAACGATGCTTCCGTCCTCTTTCTTGACAAGCGTCAAGCCCTTATGCTCCCATGCAATATCGGAAGTATCGCTGATATTCGGATAAATGTTTGTATCAATTCTAAATTCACTATCAATCTCAGCACGTTGGGGTGCAGAAAGATACAGCTGTGCTTGTTCAGTTTCGGAACCGGATTTGCCCGAATACATTGATTTCATATCATAGATATGCAGCTTATCAATGGTAACATCTCCATCCTCACAGAAAAATTCCATACCGATATTGCTGTTTTCCTGATACATTGCTGTTGAAATGTTAGCTTCTCCGTCATTTCCAAAGGCCTCCACGGCACCCTGATCAATCAGGATGCGCAGCTTCACCTTGTTGCCTGCCATCGGCTTCAGCGTATAGGAGAAGTCTCCGCTGTTCACATGATAACCCGCATTTCTGCCATCTACATACATTTTCTGCGTATCCTGGTTATACTTGAACATCAGTTCTTTTCCATTTCCCTGACGCAGCTTGAATCCAAATTCCTTTGCACTTCCCAGTGTAAATTCACCCTCCAGGTCATAGCGGATACCGGATACTCCCCGCAGGATATTGGTGTCGGAGGAGGATACCCTTTTGTTTTCTGTCTGATACAAAATATGTTTCGTATCCCTTAGCTGTTCCACCTCTTCAACAACATTGGAGGTTACCGTATAATTTCCATCCTTGTCCTGCTTCAGACCATATTCCTGCGGCAGTGACTGCAATCCCTTATATGTCTTGCCGTCAAATTCGATGAAATCCTGCAGCCAGCTGATGCCGATCTGTCGATTTTTACCGGTGCCGTCTTTAAAGAATGTCATGGTTGCGTATTTTCCGAAGCCACCCCATGGATTAGCATTGGAATCAATGTCCATCTTTTCTGATTCTGCACTCCATTTATAAATACCATTCGTATCCTTTTTCATGCTTCCCACGATATAGAAACCGGCGCTGCCATTGTAAATCCATTTTGTTTCCCCGGTTCCGTTCACTTTCGCAGGAATCAGTCCCGGACATTCTGAATGAATCTGATCACCGTTTTTATAGGTCAGATTCTGAGATCTTGTCCAATGAATCAAATCGCTGCTGGTGAATATCTGTGCAGCGCCTCCTGCGGTTACCATATACCATGTCTTGCTATCATCACCGTCAATCTGGAAAACCTTCGGATCACGGAAATCGTTTCCTGAAAGTGTATTGCCTTCATTAGGAAGTACCGGATTTCCGGCATACTTCTGCCATGTCACACCGTGATCTTTACTGGAAGCGATTGCCTGTGCCTGTTTTCCTGTTTTCTCATTATGATATGTGTAGATAGAAACCAGCTTTGATTCTCCTGGTTTATTATCTGTAAATAGACCGGAAGTATTCTCTGTATCCTCTACCGCAGAGCCTGAGAAAATCAGCCCATGCTCATCAATCTGCAAGCCCAGCGGCTGCTGTTCCCAGTTGACGAGGTCCTTGGAACGGACATGTGCCTGTGACTGCTTATAGAAATTATTATTCGGAGAGTACTGGTAGAATAAATGCCAGTAGCCATCTGTGGAATCGTATACCATTCCGTTTGGATCATTCATAAAGTTGATCTGCGGCGTCACATGGAACTGTGCACGATACGGCTGTTCTGCCAGCTCTGCTGTGGAAAGCCATTTATTAACAGCAAAGTTGATATTCCTGCTGAAACCGTCTTTTTCCACCGTTATTTCCATATTCAGAAAGTTCATATCGAAGTCCTCTGCAGTCAGTGCAAAGGTATCCGTTACCTTCTGCTTTTCCTTTGTAACTTTTCCGTTTCGATCCTTTAGGGTGATATAAACATCTCCGTTGGATTGCGGCTTTACGTCTACACGATCCACTCCGGCAGGAATATCCATACCATAGTTCTTCACTTCCGGATCAAATGCCGGTGTGATCGTGACCCCATCTGTCAGAACCTGAAAATCACTTAACTGAGCATCCTCTACAATCGGTAAATCGGAAGCAGCCTTATGATTCAGATTCTGGTACATGATATTGCCTTCCCATGTCAGCAATCCCAGATATCCTTCTCCCTTGTGCCGGCTATCCTTTTCCCGCATAATCCCCTTGCCGTTCGCATACACATAAATATCTTCCCCAACTACGACAACCTTCATGTCATAAGAGCCGTCCGCATTCGGTTCAACATCACTCAAGGGAACCTCAGCAATGCTGGCACCACTCGGAAATTCAAATAATTTGAATATATTATTTTTGTAATCTGCATTCATTACATAACAGCCATCCTTCGGATTTGCAGGATTCTGTACGCGGAACATCAATGCTCCCGCACCATTCTTATCCAGGTTGTTGATGTTTGCAGAGTACTCGAAATTTTCTATCTTCGTATCAGAAATAGCAAAGTTATCTCCGGAACCCTGTGAATGCATTCCGTTATCTGTTATTTTCCAGCTGCCCTGAAGCCCACGCAAATTTTCAAGGGTCGTATGGAACAGACTTTCATCCACTCTCACCGTTCTGTCTGTGAACTGTACATTAGAAAATTCAGCTTCTGTACTGAACGTCAGCAATCCGATATAACCGCCTGCCCAGTCATCCATGTTTCCACTCATGATATTTTCAGTGCCGCCTTCGCTTATCACCTTGTATGTAAAGTCACCATTTGCCTTTATATCCAGATCCAGATGAACCGTTTTGGATGAGTCATAGCCGTTCAATACCTGCATAGGTTGATAGTTATGATCTCCAGGTACCCGGAACATGCGCATTTTATTTTCGCCTTCATGGTGAATGACATTTGCCGCTCTCCATGCATTGCCCGGCTGACTGCGATCACCAACCCCGACCAGCAGCGCTGCACAGGCAGCGTCCCCGCTCTTGATATTCAAATCAGCGCTATAGTGAAAATCATCCGCAATCTCTTTCATATCCTCACTCATTGCAAAATTATCACTACCCGTATTCCCCATGGCTATTTTGCCATCTGCTGCATGCACATTGCTTCCTGTAAAATTACTAAGTGCTACCGGTGCCGCTTCCTTTACCTCAGGAATCTGTTCATTCGTCTGTGGCATCTTTGTTTCCTGTTTTTCCGGTATCGTTTCAGCCAGTACGTTAAAAGGAATTAAATTCGATACTGCCATGGAACATGACATAAAAGCAGCCAGCATCCTTGTCGTTTTTCTCGTCATACAATCTCTCCTTTTCCTTTTTTCAAACACCGTTTTGATGTTCTATTTAAAGTATATCGAAAGTAAAAATGTCTACACAGTGAATTTTGTAATCACTTACATTGACATTCGTTAAACTGTTTATAGTTAAGCTAAACGTTGAAAATGACTGCATTCAGTACGTAGGCTGCAGCTTTGCACCACTCTGCAAATACCATATTGCCAGCTGCGTACGATCTCTCAGCTGCAGTTTTTCCAATATGATGCTCAAATAATTGCGTATAGTGCCCTCTGTAAATATCATTTTTTCAGCAATTTCACGATTCGACATTCCATACGCAATCGCCCCGATGATATCCCATTCTCTGCCGCTCAGCTTCTCAACACATAAATCCACACGTCTATGCTCCTGATTCTCCTGCTTTACTGTTTTCCCGCAATGAATCATACGAAGCATCTTTGCACCGACATCCGGATTCAGAACACTGCCGCCTTCTACTCTACCGTTGTTTCAATCGAATATTTCAATTCTCTAAGCGATATCCCTTTGAGAATATATCCGCTGGCTCCATAGGCAAGTGCCTTTAATACATACTCATCATCATTGAAGGTTGTTAACATCAACACATGAACATCCGGATACCTCTGCTTTAGAACCCGCGTGCTTTCCACGCCATCCATAACAGGCATACGGATATCCATCAAAATAATATCCGGCTTCTCATTCTCCAACTGCTGCAATACCTCTTCCCCATTGGCAACGATACTAATCACCCGAAGCCCCTCGATAGAATTTAAAATAATTTTCAAACTCTCGCGAATTAACTGCTGATCTTCAGCTATCATGATTTTTATCATATTTTTCCCTCTGCAATGTCTCTAATAGTATACATTCTTGTATAGTTAGTTTCTACGAAAAAAATGATGTGTTATTGGCTGATCAGCACAAAAAAACAGCAAAAATCTGCTGTTTGCGTCGTATTTCATAAAGTATAATTAAATGAATACTTCCCCTGTGACAAGAGGATCACACCCAGCTGCTTTCTGCTGCCTGCGAAAATTTCTGAGGCCTGTATTATTCTGCTTGTAAGCAGTGTCATACCGTTTCTACCCTTATAAAACAGTCATCTGCCGCGGAATCCTCCTTTCCTTTGACAACACTTAACGGCTCTTTATCATGCATTACTGTGCTTAACACCTATATTCTAATGCGGCAAAAAACGAACGTCAACTAACATTTGTAATCGTTTACAATATGTAAAAGCAGCTATATGCGAATTATCATAAAACCATCACAGCATTTCAATTCCCTTCCTGTATATAAAAACATCCGGCTGGGTAGACCGGATGCATCTCATCATATTATAAGGTTATTTCTATCACGTTTTCGAAAGGGTTATTATATGCACGGACATAAACGAGCGGTTTCCCGCTCATACTGCTGATAACCGACTCCACACGAATGATGGGAGTGTTCATTTTGATTTTCAGCAGATTCGCAAACTGCACCGGAACCAGCATGGGGATAAACTTCTGTGTAACACGTCCGTTTTTTACATAGTCGTTCATATCCAGCAGATTTTTCAGGTTCTTCATATCTGCATCCGATATCTGGTTTCGAATAAAGAAAATTTCCTCTACGCTCGTCGGCTTTGCATTGACGGTATTCAGCCTGACGACGCTCAGCACTTGGTCATCCTGATCAATTTCCAGTATCGGTGCGATATCCGCAGCATCTTTTACATTAAAATACATGACGATGAACTCGCTGATTTCTTCCTGCAGCATTTCCGCAGCTGTATTCCTTTTCAGCAGCTTACGGTCAGCGACAAAGGTTCCCTTGTTTTTATCGCGGTAGAGGAAACCTTCCTCAACAAGCTCATCTATTGCTTTACGAACAGTCATACGGCTCGCATCGAAGCGAACCGCCATATCACGTTCTGAATCAATCGGTGAATTGGCAGCCTTATCTTCAATTTCCTGCATTATTAGGTCTTTGATTTTTCGATAGATAGGAGTTGCCATAGTTTCACCTCTTTCCTGATTCTAGCGCATGAAGCCAAAGGATTTCCATGGTTTGATGTAATCCAGCAGCATGGTCTCATCTTCCGGAATATGACCGATGACATTCTTTCTGCCGTCATTCGGCATATCCTTCAATACAATATGCAATTCTCCTTTATAGCGTGAATATTCATCATTTACAATGACAACATCTCCACGTTTTAAATCACGGGTATTCTTCGGCGGCACACTTTCCTTTGCGTAGGTAACGCGCGGCATGGTGCTTCTCGCCATATACTCGCTCATATCTCCACGGACAAAATGCGGGTGTTCGTAGAGTATTTTTTCTTCTGTCGGGTGAAGATCCGCTTCAAAATCAATCTTAAAGGTAAGCTTACCAGGATCAATTTTTGAAAGCGTAGAGAGTTCTTCCTCACTCGCATAAGCATTTGCGATGATGACATCATCCACCACTCTTGTAGCAAACAGATGTCTGGCCTGCACATCAATCGGCAGGTCGCGGTGTATTTCCAAAGTGCACAAGCCTTCGTTTACCGGCCAAGGGCCATAGGTTCCCTCTTCCTGAGAGGATACGAAGGCTGCCACTTTAATATTCAGATTCTTGATATCCTGGCTGCATTTTTCAAAATGCTCATAGCTGATTCCGCTGTATCGCTGCGGATAAAAGTTATGACAGGTAATAATATTATCCAGCTTCGGATAATGGCTCATGATGTTGTCCAGATATTTCGTACCCAGACTTGCGTTAATTTCAATTTTCAGATTTTGCGGGTTATACGTCATTAAGGCTTCCTTTAAGGAGTCAAAGCCTTCATCCAGACGGATGCCGTCGGCATGCATCTCGGCGAAGAATGACAGATCGTCATAGGAAACATGCAGTTTCTCAAATACAAATGGCGCAACATCCAGTATGACTTCCATTCCATAGGAATGTGCGTGGTCGATCAGTTCCCTAAATTCCGCAAGGATTTCCTCACGTTCTTTCTCAACACTTAGCAGACAGGTGAAGATTCTTTTGAATCCGTATTTTGCAGCAAGTGTTACATATGCTTTATCTTTCTCCAGAGTTGAATGCTCCGGATAAAGAGAAATTCCTAATCTAGCCATGATTAGCTCCTCCTTTGACAAGCAGCCAATACTATTACGATTCGGTTGCTTCTGACTTCTCTTTCTCTTCGTTCTGAATGTAGCTTTCCATGTTACGCAGCAGCTTCACTGCCTTCTTTTTCGCACCGCGGTTGTAGAAAAAGGACATGATTTTAAAATTCACGCTCTTTGCTCCGCTGGCTCCGGTAAAGTCTTCCATATACGTTACACCGATATGATCTTCATCCAGCTGTTCAACTTCATAGGAAATCGTGTTGATACCCTGACTGCTTTCAAATTTCGCCTTGTAAATTCTCGGAGCTTCAAAATCCGTAATCGTCACTTTGACTTTTCCTTCACGCTTCATTTTGTTTTTCATATCCTTCGTGTAGGAATACCCCTTGTGAATCTGCTTTGGACGAACATTCTTGCCCGTTGATGCTGTGACATCATATGCGACAGACTCAGCGATTTTCTCAAAGAATACCTCCGCATTCACATACAATTTTTCTTCTACTTTGATCATGTGCTTCTCCTTTTTATTTCTTTTTTACGTTCTTTTTGTCCTTGTAAACCATAAAGGCTCCAAGACATACAACAGTGACACCACAAATACAATACAATATTTTTTGTGAAAAGTCATTATAAGTTTGAGAATACATCATGATGATGCAGCCGATTGTTACAGCAAATAAGCCCCAGCGTGTCATAAATATCACCTTTTTCCTATGTTTTCGCTCTTTTTACTTTGTTGTTACCTGAAAGTACATAACGCTTCCGATTGGTGTAGCCTTGATGGTTTTCTTGGCAATGGCACATGCCTTGTCCAGATCCTCGGTGTTTACGTTAAATGCAAGCTTGATTCCCGTTTTTCCCTCATATTTGAAGCTGACGCCTTCCTCCGTCGTCTTCTCCAGCAGATCAATAATAAATTCCTGATTTAATCCGCAGCTGATGTATATCATTCTGTTCACCTCTAGTTTCCCTTATTTTTAATTACTTTTTGATTTCCTTATATAAATCCATAAATTCCTGAGACAGGATTTTGAATGCTTCCGCACTCATCAGCTGATCTTCAGCGTGTGTCAGCAGCAGCGTCATCTGTGTCGCTTCTCCCCCTGCTTCCTGCTGAATCAGCTTTGCATGTGAATGATGCCCTTCCGTAAAGGATTCATCTCCTTGTTTAATAAGCTCCTGTGCCTGTTCAAAATTACCGACTTTTGCTTCCTGAATAGCTTCAATATATAATGAACGCGCCATTCCCACGCTTGAGATAATTTCAAAACAGATCAGTTCTAAACCTTCCATATTGTCCTCCTTATAGTAAGTAAGGGAAGAGTAAATATCCTCTTCCCTTTCTATTTACTTTTTCTGCTATAGTTTTTATTCTTCTACGTTGTTCATTCTGTTTGCAACGATAACAAACGGAATCCAGCAGAGCACTGCTACAACCAGGTTGATTGCGGCGATAACTCCGGCCATCAGACTACCACCTGTTGCCAGGATTGCATAGATTACTGGTGGAACTACCCAAGGCACTGTGATGAATACCGGTGGGATCAGTCCGGAAGCTGTTGCAAGATAAGCGATTGTTGCCAGAATAACCGGTGTAATCAGCCAAGGAATAAAGTAGATAGGGTTTAATACGATTGGCAGACCGAAGATAACCGGTTCGTTGATGTTGAAGCAGCCCATTGGCAGACTCAGTTTTGCTACTGCTCTTGCATCGTCTCTCTTGGAGAAGATCATGATGGCAATCAGCAGTGCAATGGTACATCCGGAGCCACCCATCCATACAAAGGCATCGAAGGAACCACGTGTCCATACGAACATTTGGTCAACAACATCATTCAGTGATTTTCCTGCAGCCATAGCAGTATTGTAGATGTTTGTATTGTCGTTCAGCAATGGAATATATCCACCGTCCAGAATTGGAGCCAGTACGTTTGGTCCGTGCAGACCGAAGAACCAGAATACCTGTACAGCAAATACAAGAATGATGATAGCGCCAAGACCCTGTGACAGGTTCTGGAATGGAATCTGCAGATACTGGTTGATCAGCTCAGGCAGACCGTTTCCTAAGAATTCTGTACATAAGAACTGAATGATACCTGCAGTGTAGATAGCGATGGTACCCGGAATAATTGCAGCGAATGCTTTGGATACTGCTGGCGGTACCTGCTCAGGCAGCTTGATGGTAACTTTCTTAATCATCAGTTTCGCATAAATGATAACAGAAACCAGACCGATAATCAATGCAGAGAACAGACCACCGGAGTTTGTCCAAGCATATGGCAGGAAGCCCCAGCCGGTAGCATTATTCAGTAATATAGCATCTTTCGTGTCATTCAACGCAACATCCAGTCCTGCACTTTTCAATGTGTTCAGTGCATCAACTGCAACATCAGGAAGCTGATAGTTGAAGGTAGCGCTCTGTGCTAAGATCGTAACGAAGGAAGCCAGTGCAACAAGACCTCCAGCAAGCGGGTTCACATCATAGGCCTTAGCCAGATGGTAACCGAAGGAAAATGCAAATGCAATGGCCAGCATTGCCAGTGTTCCCCACCATACATTTCCGTTGATTCCAATCAGCCACTGGAATGTTTCTGCGATATGCCAGTCCGGCAGATAATTGTTTGGCAGATCACGGAAGAATACGTTTAATAATGTAGCGACAGCACCTGCCATGGTAATTGGCATGATACCGATGAATCCATCACGAATCGCTACCAGATGTTTCTGAGAACCGATTTTCGCCGCAATCGGCACAAAATGTTTCTCCATCCACGCTGTGAATTTTTCCATTTTTCTTTCTCCTCCTAAAAATGAATTATTTTACACTGTCCGGTAAAAGGAGCCACCTGTTACCGATAGTGACAATGCCATTGTGAGGGATTTTACATCCCAAGAAGCTTTAACGCCTGTTCCAGAACCTTCGCTCCGTTCATGGTGCCGTATGCCTGCATGTCGATGACTGCAACCGGTTTTCCTCCTGCAATCGCCTTCATTTTGGATTCCAGGAAACGAACCTGAGGTCCCAGAAGCATAACGTCCATTTTTTCTACATTGTTGACAGCATCCGCATCACCGACAGCCCATATTTCTGCTTCGATTTTTTTCTCTTCCGCTGCTTCCTGCATTTTCTTAACCATCATACTGGTTGACATTCCTGCAGAGCATACAAGTAAGATATTTGTCATGAGTTTTACCCCTTTCTAGTGGTCTATACCACTTGGTACACCCATATGATACAACACCCCTTTAAATAATGCAAGCGTTTTCTTTCTAAATTTCTAAAATTTTCTTGCCAGATACCTCTACATTTTTCGAGCATATGAAAATAACCCTTTATTTATCGCATTATTCTAACATCATTATCGTTTTAGTTATTTTAAAATGATGTTGCAGATTTGTGATAATTTCTTTTGAAAAAGCTTTTTCCGATGGTTTATACCATAGTCCAAGTGGTCTAAACCATGGCATCATATAGGTGTACCATATAGCACAAGCAGATGTTTGAAAACAATATCTTTCCGTATGCTTTAACTGCTGAATATGTCGCTGTGCAAAATCCGTAAAACAATAAAGAAAGCAGTATTTCTGATTTAAAATCATACCTTTCCGTTGTCTGCAGTATCTTTTAATCTGCTGTCATTCATCCATACTGCAGATTCCCTTATCCCATTTTCAAATATGGGTTTTATCTGTCACTTTTTCTTTACATAAGAATGCCTTCTCTCAAACTGCACTCCTCTACCAGACATAAACACAGCAAACATTTTATAAATACGCAAAAGACACAAGATCACCTGCCTGATAATCTTGTGCCTGATTGCTTGCCGCGGAAGTGCCGTACATAAGGGCTTGGGCTTGATCTGCTGCTTAAATATACAGATCAGGACTCATCTTCATTCAAATCAAACAGAACCTTTGTATAGTCCTTTACAAAATAACGAAAATTCGTTCTTCCTTTTCTGATGATCGCATGGCCCTCTGCTTCCAGCTTTTCTTTCTGAGCTTCCACCCCGCCCGGGTATTTCGCATTCAGCTCGCCATTTGCTTTTAAGGTTCTCCAATAGGGCGTCTCATCCTTTGATCGCTGATAGCTCGCCCAGGCCGCAATGGATACAAAAATACCTGCGGTAATCGGTTCTGTAAAATCCGCATGATTCACCTTTGCAAAATACTCGCGCAAATCGCCCACGGTAATCACTTTTCCATATGGAACCTTTCTCATTCTCTCATCATAGTCAATCGGCGGTGCGAAGTACATGTTGCTGCTACCGTATTTTTCAATGCTTTTAAAATCTGTTATTATTTTATACTTCGGCATATCCTTGCTGTCGTGCAGCATAGCATTGAAATCCTTCCTGTCTTCATTTGCCATCATTGCCACCTCCTATCGTAAGCGAAGTATGGTTTTGTAATATATGCAATGAGACTGTTTAAGAAAAGTTTGCATACTGTGATTTTTATCCTCAGCGCCTACATAAGAAATCACATTTAAATTGGTATTTATTCTGCATCCGGCCTTACCACAGGAATTATAATTCTTATAAGGAAACACCTTGAGGTACAGTCTCCATATGAATATGTGGTTTATCCTGCTTCCAGTATTCCTTCAGCCCCTAGCCCAAGAAAACTTTTCTGATGTACAGTCATCCAGTTAATGACGATGTGTTTATACTGGCTTCGCTTTTTTCCTTACCATTATCATGAGAAAAACGCTTCTGTTCTGCGTAATGTGTTCTCACCGAAGGTTATGTGAAGCCATACAGTTTTCATGTTGCTATTCAATCATGATTGGGATCTGTTCTCCAGAGCGTATCAAAACAGAGTCGGCTTGCTTTTTCGCACTCTTCAAACGTCTTTCCATTCTGTGAGAACAGGAACTTCTATAAACGTATACTCATAGTTTTTCATCCTTCACTTCTTTTTCTTTCCCCTTTTTTATACATTTGACATATTCCGCAACCATAAACACATTATTCAAATCTTTTTCATCAAGTCCCCGAAATGCAAACAGATCATCATATATCTGTTCTGAACCCTCCACACAGAAATATCCGCTTACCAGATCAATTCCGATAAATACCTTTTGTTCATCTGTATGATATGTAATCGGACACGGCTGCATATTATCCGGCAGTTTTTCTTTAAACACTCGATTGCACATGATATTCTCAATCACTACGTTGTCCGCTTCTTTTGTTTGAATAGGATGCACCTCATATTTGTCTCTTACATACGCATCTAGTTCTTTTCCTGTTTTTCTATTGGGATACAGGAAACCTCTATGTTCATCATATAGTTTTTTCCATTCTTCCACCATGTCAGCTGCAGCTTCCTGTGTCAGCATTTTGATCACCTCCGCTTTACATGTATGTCTTATAACGCCTAAGATATAATACCGATTATCAAATTCTAGCCGTCAACGTATACGCCCTTGTTCTGCCTCATGATACCATCCTTTCAAAGCTGCGTCAATTTTTTATGCGTACAGCAATCTATGTATGCACATACTATGTTACTATTCACCAATCTATATTGTTGAAAATAGCTTAGCTAAGAGTGAAAAGACTATTATCGTATTGCAGTAATCTTATAAATAACGGGATGCACCTCAATTTGCCCCCTTATTGATTTCTTATTCCATGCTGAACAGTAACCTTACTATCTGCTTTTTCTGTTAATAAAAAGATACAGCCATCACATAATGCAATGCATTGTATCTTTTGTAGATGCTTATTCTTCTATAGCTTCGCACATCTGATCCGCCATCGTCTTTAGAATGATACAGCAGCTTGTCGCTCCCGCATCCAGATAGCCTCGACTTCGCTCTCCAAGTCTTGCCGCTCTTCCGATCTTCGCCACAAGCTCCTTCGTATGCTCCTTCCCTGCCTCGGCTCCCTTTTGCAATGCACGCAGACACGCTGCATAGCTTCTGCCTTCCTGTAGCGCCTGCTCATATGCCCTTGTCGCCGGTGCGAGTGTATCAATCAGCGTTTTATCGCCTTCCTTTGCCCCTGCAAGCTCCTGCAGCCCCTGCAATGCATCCTGCAGGGCTTTCAAGAATACTTCCTTTGTGATCCTTTCTTCCTTCCTGCTTGCCTTCGCCAGCTTCGAAAACATCGTTCCGTAGATCGGCCCCATGCTTCCTCCGATGTCCATCACCAGCGTCCGTGAGATCGTCTTCATACTCTCGGAAAAGCTCATATCCTCACGCAGCCGCTCCTTCGCCATCAGAAACCCCTTGTTCATATTGACACCGTGATCGCCGTCTCCGATCGCCCCGTCGATCTCACTCAGATATGCAGCGTTCTCATGAATCGCATCACATACTGCCTGAGCTATCTTCGCATTACACTCATTTCTGATATAGTCCATCACGGCCTCCTCACCTGGGTCAGTCCCACACATTCACAATCCATATCCAGACATTCCTTCAGTTCCTCATCCAGCTTCATCATCGTCAGTGTCACTCCATTCATTTCCAGTGATGTGAAATAGTTTCCTACATAGGAGCGGTATACACGGATACCAGCCACTCGTAACAGCTTCTCCACCTCATCGTAGAAGATGTACTGTTCCATGACCGGCGTCGCTCCCAGTCCGCTCACCAGAACTGCGACCTCATCCCCGCTCACAAACGGTGCATCGCGGATGACCATGTCCACCATCTCCTGCGCCATCTGCTCTGCCGTTCCCAGGCGCTCCACACGTACCCCCGGCTCGCCATGATGTCCGATACCGAACTCCATCGTCCCCGGCTCGATTTGGAAATTCGGCTTTCCGTTTGCGGGGATCGTACACGGCCCCAGACCGACGCCGACACTTCTTGTATTGTCGATCGCCTTTTGTGCCGCATGGATGACCGCGTCCAGATCCGCTCCCTGTGCCGCCTTTGCGCCGCCGATTTTCCATAGGAAGATTTCTCCGGCAACGCCTCTGCGCTTGGCGATGTCCTCCTTTGGCGCACTCGCCACATCGTCATTTGCCACGACGGTCCTCACCTCGATGTCATCATCCTCCGCAAGCTCCATCGCCATCTTCACATTCATATTATCTCCGGCATAATTGCCATACAGCACCGCAACTCCCATGCCCTGATCCACGGCACGGATAGCGCCATAGAAGCTTTTCGCGGTCGGTGAGGAAAAGATTTCCCCTACAGCGACGGCATCTACCATGTGTTCACCGCAGTAGCCGATGAAGGCCGGCTTGTGTCCGCTGCCTCCTCCGGTTACGATTCCCACCTTTTTCTGTTTATTGAAGGAATTGCTGATGATGACTCTTGGATTCTCTTCCTCCACATGGATGATATCCCGATGACATTTCGCAAACCCCTTGAGCATATCCTCTACGACCATGTTGGGATCATTGATGATTCTCTGCATTCTGCTGCACCTCCTTATCCTCTGTATTCCTGTTCGATCTCCATGATGCGTGCCACCTTTTCCGCACTGGCACCACCCGCAAAATCACATTCCAGCCAGCGCTCCGCCAGCAGCTTTGCATATTGGGGCGCAATGACTCTGGCTCCCATGCACAGCACCTGACAGTGATTGGATTTGATACTGCGCTCCACGGAGAACAGATCATGTCCGACTGCTGCACGGATGCCGGGAATCTTATTGGCGGTGATCGCCATACCGATGCCGGTCCCGCATAGCAGGATACCACGCTCACAGCTTCCATCCGTTATGCACGCACACAGCTTTTGTGCGGTATCCGGATACAGGGACGGCTCTTCATTATAGACCCCGATATCCTTCACCTCATGCCCCAGCTGTATGATATATTCCTTCATTGTTTCCTTCAGGCGGTATGCCGCCTCATCACATCCGATGACCAGTTTCATAAGTACTCCTTTCCAGCTCCTGCTGATCCTGTGCAGGGCTGCTGAATCCATCCTCTGTATCTCATTCGCTTGAAAATCACGGTTTCCCCGGCATCTGTAGAAATGATAAGGAAAGAAAAGCCGCAGCATATGCACACGGCTTTCCCTGCCAGCTACAGCTTCGTGATTGCGAAAACCGTTTTTACCGGATGATTTTCAAAATTCACCAGCTGATACTTCACTCCTGCCGGGATAAAGAACGTATCTTCCGGCTCCAGCACGAAGCTTTCCTCCAGATCGACCAGATTGACCGTTACCGGACCGTCTACACAATACAGTGCTGCGTCCCCCTCGTGAGTATCCGGATCAGAGCATCGCGGTCCATAGCCGCCTGCCGGCAGTATGAACTCTCCGAAGTGACCGTAATCATTGCTGGTGATGAAACGCATCAGCATCGGATGCTTGGTTCCATGCACATTGTTCAGCTTTTCAAAATCTCGGACCGCATAGACCGCACCGGTTTCTCTTGCTTCCTTGGGATCGATGGGCCACGCACCGATATCATCCGTACAGCCCTGACGGGAGATATCCTGAATCTTTCCACGCATATCCGGAAGCGTATCGTTGTTTGGTCCTTTATAGAACTTCGTTTCCTCATCGCTTGGGATCACTGCAGGCGGAATGGATTCACTCCATGCCTTCGGTGTGATGAAATACAGGATTCTTGCCTTCTGATCGGAGAAATTGTGACAGCAATGCCATGCCCCCTCCGGCATGAACAGCCCCTCTCCTGTTTCCAGATAAGCGAACTGTCCGTTACCGCTTCGCTGAACGACCGGGCCGTTCAGGATGTAATAGGATTCATCACCCGGATGAATATCGAGCGGTGCAAAGACGCCGCCCGGACCCAGCTCATAGATACCGAGCATGAAGGTATCCGTGGTAATCATGGTGAAGGTGTTATCGGAAGTAAATGCATTGTTGGGCGGATACAGCGCTGTGGAATACTCGCTTTTGCGAATCAGCGTCGTTTTTTTATCCTCTAATTTAAAGGGGAAATTCCCCATGATATCAAATAGTTTTGCCATAGTCCTGTGTCCTTTCCTATTCTTCAGCTTCTACTGCAGGCTTCCGCAGCAGGATCAGTAAAGCTGCACTGACTGCGCCGGCAATCAGAAGTGCTGCAATAAACAGAAGTGCGTTATTCAATGCGAACAGTACAAACAAGCCGCCATGCGGTGCACGCATGGTCAATCCGAATACATAGGATAATGCACAGCCTACTGCGGAGCCTGCCATCAGAGAAGGAATTACCGTCAGTGGATTTGCGGCCGCAAACGGAATGGCGAATTCGGTGATCATACTGAATGCTCCGGCAAACAGACCGGGTACCGCTGCACGTTCCTCCTTTGTAAATTTGTTTTTGACCAGTGCCGCAACCGCGATTGCCAGCGGAGGTGCCATACTGCCGATAAAGTTCGCTGCCATCGGCATGTAGTTTCCGGCATCCATAGCAGCAAGCGCGAAGGCATAGGCAACCTTATTGCAGGGACCACCCATATCAAAGGCAAGCATACAGCCCTGGATGATACCCAGCAGGACAAGATTTCCGGTTCCCAGAGAGTTCAGCATATCGGTTAAAGCCGTTGTTAATGCAGATAGCGGTGTACCAATAACGTATACCATGATCAAACCGATTGCCCCTACCCCGATGATTGGAATAATCAGTGTTGGCAGCAGTGATTTCAATGCCATCGGCAGATTAATTTTCTTTAACAGATTCACAAGGTAACCGGCAATGATACCTGCAATCAGGGCACCAAGGAAGCCGGACCCCTGCATATCCGCAAGTGCACCGCCGACCATACCGACAGCAATACCGGGCTTATCCGCAATGGAATAGGCGACATAGGCACCCAGAACCGGCACCATTAAGGCAAATGCCTTTTTTCCTAACCAGAAAATGGTTGAAGCGAAGTTCCCATATTCTTCCACGGAATTGGGAATGTCATAACCACCAATGGCGAAGCCCAGAGCAATCAGTATTCCTCCGGCGATAACGAATGGCAGCATATAGCTAACACCTGTCAACAGTGCCCCTTTTATTTCACTAAGTTTTTCTTTCATGACTTTTTTCGTCCTCCTAAATAACATACTGTATGAATTATTTCAGTGTTTCGAAAATGATATCCGGCTTCTGAATCACCTGATGCGGTGTATGTCTGACAATCTTATCCTTATAAGCGTCAAAGCGTTCTGCCTTACTGATTCCCACGTCATTGGCAAAAACGATCAGGTCTGCCGTCTTGATATCCTTTTCCGAGAGCTTGTTTTCAATCCCTAAAGCTCCCTGCATCTCCACCTTGCACGCATACCCCTTCTTTTTGCATTCCTTTTTAATAGCCTCTGCGGCCATATACGTATGAGCGATGCCTGTTGCACAGGATGTAATTGCAACAATTTTCATAAAATTCACCTTCCTTTCCGTTCCCATTGTGTTCCTTACGCACAATTCGATTGCAGGGTATTGATAGCCTGAATGATTTCTTCATAGCTTTGTGCATGCTCCAGTACTTCGATAAATTCTTCATGCGTCAACAGCCCGGCCAGTGTGGCAAGCACCCGCAGATACTGATCTGAGCTTTGATTAGCGGCAATCGCCAGCATGAAGACATAGCGTACATCGCCCTCCTCATCATGGGAGCAGTAGCGGAATGTCTGCTTGCAGCGGCAGAAGCCTATCCCCGGTTTTACTACAGCATCGCATTTGCCATGCGGCAGTGCAATCATGTTTCCCATATAGGTGGAACCCAGGGTTTCCCTTTCCTCCAGCGCTTTGATATATTGCTTTGCATCTGTCACGATACCGGCTGCCTCGAATTTTGCGGCCAGTGTTTCAAACATGGTTTCCTTATCCGTAAACGGCTCGACATCCAGCAGAACGGTATCCCTGATCAAAACCTTCGATAAATTTACTTCGTTCATAACGATTCCTCACCCCCGGTGCTACTTTCCGTTTTTGAATACAGTCAGTACTCCCTTTGCATATTCTTTCATAAAGCGGTAGCTTTCCTCTTCCACCTCATGCCAGAAGGCTTTTCCATCCCGTTCGTTCAGGTATTCCCGGATATGCCTGCTTGCGGCTGTTGCCATGTAGCTGTAATAGTTGACCTTGGAACAGCCTGCTGTGATCGCTGCACGTACCTGTTCTTCGTCCACTCCGCTGCCTCCATGCATGACCACGCGCGTTTCCTTCGGCATTGCAGCTCGGATTGCCTTCACTCTCTCGATATCCAGTAGCGGCGGCTCCGCATAGATGCCATGCGCTGTTCCAAAGCACACCGCCAGTGCATCCACACCGGTTTCTCTCGCAAATTCCGCTGCCTGTGCCGGATCAGTAAACGTCTTTTTAATACTTTCATGTGTCCAGCCCATGCTTCCTCCATGAGAATCTTCTTCCGTGCTAGTCATAATACCCAACTCAGCTTCCACTGTGATGTTTAAATCGTGAGCAATTTTCGTAAATTCCTTCAGCTTTGCCATGTTTTCTTCAAACGGCAGCGCACTCAGATCATACATGATGCTGGAAAAGCCACAGCGGATCGCACGCATGACGAAGCTGTAATCACTGCCATGATCCAGATGCACACATACCGGCACCTTTGCCTGCTTTGCATACTCCACCATCTTTGGACCAATGCTTTCAATGGGAATCAGTGGATCATGTACCTGCGCATGGTCGATAATGATCGGCACATTCAGCTCCTCAGCCGCATCCACAACCGCACGCAGTGTTTCCATATTCGGTGTGTTGATACAGCCGATGGCATACCCCTTTTCTTCTGCTTCCTTCAAGATTTCTTTCATGTTCACTAACATTTTCTATATATCCTCCTTAATATGTCTGCTGTTTATACGCCCAGCCCGGCGGCAATACGCTTTAAATTGGCTAATCCCTGTACAGCCAGCTCTTCTCCGGTATCCGCAAATTTACGCCAGATGGCACAGTTCGCATTCAGCTCTTCAAAGCTTGGATCAAAGGATTCGATGACACACGGTCCCTCATATCCGATTTCATGCAGCGCTGTGAAGAATTCTTCCCACGGCACCAGGCCCGTCCCCGGGATACCGCGGTTGTTTTCACATACATGCACATAGCCCAGATAGTCCTTTCCACAGGTGAGAACCGCCTCCCTATAGCTGGTTTCTTCCCGTATCATGTGGAAGCAGTCCAGATGCACCGCCATGTTTCCGGTTCCTACCGCCTTGCAATAGCGTACACCCTCCTCTGCAGTATTGATGAAGTGGGTTTCAAAGCGGTTCACCGGCTCCACGCATATTCGCAGCTGCGGATGTGTTTCCTTCGCATACCGGGCAGCTTCACGCATCGCTTCCACAGAATGGTTCCATTCCTCATCCGTCTTCGGTTTCCCGCTCAGACAGCCCCAGCCGGCATAATTCACACCGCCGAGGATGGTACTGCCTAGTTCTTTGTTGATATCCACCAGTCTTTTGAGAGCCTCCACTCCGTTTTTACGGATTGCCTCATCCGGAGAAATCAAATTCGTCTTTGCGTCCAGAGTCGTTGTTGTGACAACCTCCAGCTTCGTCTTTGCCAGCTCTGCCTTTACCAAAGCAGTAGGAAAGGTTTCCGGATGGGCAATGGCGATATCGATGGTAGAAAAGCCCAGCTCCTCCGCCTTGGTGATGACCCACAAATCCTTCTCTGAAAACACTTCACTCCAGATAAAGGTATCTACTCCAAATCTCATCGTATTCCTCACTTTCTATGCGGTGATTCCACTCTGCTGCAGAATCTCCCAGATTTCCATTTCATCCCTTGCATTCTTCAAGGCCTTGATATTTGATCGATCATCAATGAATGCATAGAATTGCTGGAAAAAGTTATATACTTCGGACTGCGTATTGAAATCAATGGCCATTAAAAATACAATCTCAATACGATCCTCGTATGTCCAGTTCATCGGACGCTTTAAACGCATGACAACAATGCCGCTTTTTTTCACATATGTCTTATAGCCATGCGGTACTGCAATACTGTTTCCAATAGAAGTCGGTGTTGTCTTCTCCCGCTCCCATATCTTCTTCTCAAAACCTTTTTTCACATATCCTTTTTCATAGAGCAGCTGACAGCCTCTGGATATGACATCCTCCTTTCGCTTGGCATTCACATCACACAGAATCAGCTTCGGATCAAACAGCTGGAAGGCTTCATCCCGATCCGCTACTTCCACATTCTGCTTCTCTGTAATTGCCCGGCTTATCTTTTCAAGATCGTCATCGCTGATTTCGCGACTGACAAGCAGGACATTTTTCTTCAGCTCCAGCGGTACGGTCGTAATAATCAATTCAAATTTAGTAATGGAGCTTTCCTTTATATCCTCATAATGCAGAATCTTGCTGATGGCCAGATTTTCCACATTGCGCATTATTTTATTCGCCTGATACTTGGATGTATGGAAATCGGCTGCCGAGATAAACACGGCATTGACCGGATGATCCGATTCATCGATTGCATTGTTGATCAGCATGACGATATAGGCGATATCATCATCCGTGAAGCTGATTTTCAGGCAGGATTCCACTTCCTCGATCGTTGTCAGCGTAATACCGTACAGGCTGGGAAAACGATGCTTGATATCCTGACGGAAATCGTACCGTTTGGATATGGCGAAGGTCTCCTGCGCCTTCTTTTTCTGGATAAAGAGACTCACATCATGGACAAGTCCCTCACTGATCACAAAGCGCTTGTTGGCGACGATTGCTTTGAGATGCTCCAGAAACTCCCTGGTAATCGCATCAAAGTATTCCATATTGATTTCATCATCCAGTCCATGGTTGCTGAAGACGATGAACTGAGCCGCCATGCATCGGATTTCCAGTCCCAGATAGGCCTGCAGACCGTGAATTGCCGTATCAAACAGATTCTTAGCGGCAGTGTATTGATCGTTATTGACATTCAGCTTGTTCATGATATTCTTTTCCACAATAACATTGCCCTTGCGAACTCTGCGCAGCGTCACGGCAACATATTCCATAAGCTGCCAGTAGTCTGTATCCGTGAATGTCATTTCCAGATCATCCTCCACATCCTTTAACAGCTCCTGCAGATACAGGATATCGAAGTCGTCATACATTTCCAGAAAGTAGTTATAGAATTTTTCTGAAATACGGTAATCCATTCCCTCCGGCACCTGTTCACTGCCATAGATTTCATTCATGAACTCCTTATTATTCTCCAGAATCGCCTGTCGGATATTAAACTCTCCACCCGCCACACCGATTCCCATATTGCGCTTCTTCACAATTTTTAAATCAAATTTTAACAGCCACTGCTCCAGCACCTCCAAATCCTTTGTAATAACGTTGCGTGCCACATTCAGTTCCTCGGCAAACAGCTGTATCGTATAGCTGGAATTGTATTCAAACAAGACATCCAGTATATATTTTTTACGGTAATTATAGGATGAGGAATGATCACTGTTCTCCTGTAGCAGCTGTAAAACAGCTTTTCGCTGATGATCATCCGCAGATAACCAGACACCCTTACCGGGGATGGAATTCAATAGGACACCTGCCTTCTGCAGTGTCTTCTTTACATAATCCAGATTGTGCTTGATGCTGCTTCTCGAAACACCGATTTCATTCGCAATCACGGACGTGGTGATCGGTTCTTTTTGTTCCAGCAGCAGGCGTATGGTTTTTTCTGTCATCCGGTCAATCACGAACGATTCCTCCCTTCGTTGTATGCGGTTTCTTTTGCACCTTTATCTTACCGTAAACGATTCAGAATTGCTATGCTTCATAAATTCGCTTTGTGCACCATCTTGGTGCAAATTGAAAGCGTTATCAGCATTTGCACCATACTTGGTTCTTTTTGAAAAATATGCAAAAAACACTTGTTTTCCCGGGATTATTCAATTTCATAAAAAAACACAGCTGTTGGATAACAGCTGCAGCTTTACTAATGTCCGCTTAACTGAAGCAGAAAAACGGACAATCTTGAAATGAAAACCTATAGATAAGGCCTTCCCTGTTGCCATTTCGTAGGTTTTCACTTTCGCAAAGGTTTTATGAAATGTCGTTTTACTTACTATCGATAAATTTAACCAGAAAAATCTTATTGCATAGGACGAAGACTTTGTTATGTAGGATGCACAAAGACAATGATAGTATCCTTACGTATTTGGCTTTATCAATTCCTTAACCGCTTTGGGAAGCATTCCATACAAACGCTTGCCTGTGTGGTTTTCTAAATAAAACAATACTCTTGTAATGATGGTGTTATCTCCGCTTTTTCTGGATAAAATCATTTTTTCAGATGTACTTTTTTCTTATATACATCGCCGCTATGACGGTGCCTGCCCTCTGTTATGGAAAGGGAATCAAACAGGTTGAAGCTATTGTCCCGTTCAGACAGTGCTCATGCTAAATTCAAAAGGATCAATGTATCGAAAGAAACGATGTACCTGATTCCTTTTGCTTATGCTGATAAACCGCAGCTTCATGACTTCTTTGCGTTATTGTGTAAGCTTTTGTGTGATATACTGCTGTGTTTCTTCATCTGCGAATTTTATTAAATATTCATAGTTGTGCGCGGAAATGTAATCTGTGATTCCGGCTGTATCCATTGTCTTTTTCAAAAGATGGGAATACAGTGTCTGGTCATCATGTAACAGAGAGCTGATTTCCATAAAATAATAGTCCTTGTATTCCAGCGAAATCATATCAAATATCTCTTCTATCGAACTGCAGGCCTCCAGTTGTTGCTTTAAAGCCTCACTGCGATAATCCTCCACTGTCTTTCCTTCCTCTATCACGATATCTTGAAATGGAAATACCAGCTGCCGGTAGTCCTCCCGCTTTTTTCTGGCTTTTCCATATGTCAACAGATACTTCCATAGATATTCCTTATGTTTCTGTAAATCAAGCATGTTCTCACCTCGTTCTGTTATTATACAATATTTTATCGATATCAGGCAACGGTAAGAGCTGTCATTTTGATACATCCACTACCTCCTGCTGAAAATGGCTGTGTACTTTGGGACATGGAGCCCTGCCCCTGCATCATGAAAAGTCTCCCTGCTGATATATGCCATCTTCCTTTTTCTGTATCTCCGTGATATAATCAGAAAAACAAGGAGGCGTATTTATGGAGAAGAAACAATATGTCTGCCCGAAATGTGGTAACACACAATATGAAAGTGATCAATTTCAGGCAACAGGCGGTAATTTTTCAAAAATCTTCGATGTACAGAACAAGAAATTTATCACGGTTTCCTGCACTCGCTGCGGTTATACTGAGCTGTATAAACAGGAGACAGATGCCGGATGGAATATCCTCGATTTCTTTATAGGGAATTAGAAAAGCTGTAACGTATTGCTTTCACAGTAATCGCGTTACAGCTTTTTATATACAGTACTAATGCTTTTCAAGCTCTTCAAGCTTTCTGCCTATTTTGTGATACAGCCGCAAATATAAAATAAAAACCGCAAGTATCAAAAGCAGAATCACACCGGAAACCTGAATTCCTAATGTAGTAATGGAGGATGCATTTACACCCAGCCATAAAAAGGCAAGAAGCCCTATGATAAAAGCCGAACAAATGGCCAGCATGGTAAGCAACGACCTCCAGCTTGTCAAAAGTCGCTTATATAAAGCAATCCTTGATGTTCGATCACTGAAAATCTCCGGTTTTGTGCCAGTTTCCATCTCTGTACGAAAGTAATTCCACACACCATTAAACTCGCCTTTTTCATGATAGATATTGTCCCATCCCGCCTCTTTGTAATTTTCCACATACTGGTCAGGGTCACGAATATCTTTTTCATAATATCCAAGGTGATAATAATAATTTTTCGGCGTATCTTTTTTAAATATGTATTGAATTCCGTTTTTCCTTACGAAATGAAGCCCTTTCTCTGACATGCTGTGCAGATACTCTGCTTCTTCATCCATATCGGAAACAAAAAACAGCTTATACTTTTTCACATTCTCAGCAGGAGCTGCGCTCACTGGCTTTTCTATTTCCTGCGTAGCTTGCTGTGGCTTGCCGTCCGCATCCGCTTTTAGCTCTTCCATCATTTTATCCAGACTGTCTGACGCAATCAGCTCTTCCTTATTTTCGTCATCCGAAGAAATCTGATCAAGTCCAGATTCCGAAGTTGTGCTTTGTTCTTTTTTTTCTTCACTCATGGCGTACCCTCCATTTCCTCTGTATCAATACCGTAATGCTATTGTTCTGTCAAAAACAGCTGAGCAAGCTTTGAAAATGTATCCACACTTGCTGCATAATCATCCGCTTCACCGAATCCAAAGGAAGCATAGATGAATGGTATCCCTGCCTTACAGCAGGATACCTGATCTGTCTTTGTATCACCGATATAAACAGGCTGCTGCAGGTGATTGCGTTCCACTATGGATTTCAGATTTTCAAACTTCGCTTTCCCAGTTCTTCCGGAGCATTCATAATCTCTGAAATATTTCTGAAGATCATGTACAGCAAACATTGCCTCAATATAACCATCCTGACAATTTGATACTATATACAATGGATACCGCGCTGACAGCTTTTCCAAAGTATCCTCAACATGGGGATACAGCCTACCGCCATGCTTTCGCAAATACTCACATTCGAATTCACAGCAGGTTTCGATAAGTCGCATCCGCTTTTCATAGGATAGCTCAGGAAACAGTCTTGCCGCGATATCCTCATTCAAAAGACCCATCACAGACGCGAGCATGTCTGCTGTTATAACTTTACCTTCGATTTTTTCCCGCTCCAGAATAACCGTATATGCTTCAGCGATTCTCTGCGTCGCATCCCAGAGTGTGCCGTCAACATCAAAAATAATTCCATCTGTTTTCATATGAACCTCTTCTATCAAACTGTAACCGTTAATTATCGTAGCATATTTTACAGAAAATGGCTACACTATTTCATGCATTCGCAGCAATTCGGATAAGAAAATTCGCATACCAGAAAAACTCATCATGGACTAGATCCATACGGATAATCGTATGCTCCTGCAGGGACAGCAGTTCCTGAGATAGCGGCTTCATAAGCAGAGTGTCCTTTCTGTGTGAAAATTGTCTTCCGTAATGCAGCGTTAAACGACTGCTTTTTATTTGAAAAGAACGCGGTCCCCATGTACTCGATTTCCCATAGGATGTTTTTTTATGCGCCAGCTGCCTGTTGAACATTTTCAAGGCTGTCTGATACAGCAACCAGCGACTGTGAACCTCAATCGCGTCGGAAAAGCATAAATCCGCATATCTAATGCTGGATGGGTGCTTGTGCAGCTGATGGATCAAATCCTGTAAATCCGTGTGATAGACCTCCTCATATGCAAGCAGATGTTCCTTTTGTTCTTTTGTTGCATGAAGTCTTATTTTAATCGTTCGATACATAACTGATTACCTCCTTTTACCCTTATATACGGATGGAAGAGGTGAAATTCCTAAAATTTATTAAATTTTTTATTTTATTATTTTCATACCTTGCAGATCATGGAGATGATACGCATAGCAGTTATAACTCTTTGCTTTTACAGAGGGCCAGAAACTCATCATATTACATCACCATATGATGGATAGCTGCGATTATTTCTTCTCTCACTTCATTTTTCAACGCATGAGGTTATGTGTGCTATGCAGGATATGGGTATACATACTCATACAAATTTCTGTTTTAAAGGATGCAAAACCACGCAGTATCTACTTATGTATGCATATTCCTGAGCAACGATACGGCAGTTACTATTCAACTGTCTTAGACTGAGAAAACACGTGTACTACTAGAGATATCACCGTTGTTGCTATTGCCTGTATTTATATGATTACAGTATTTGAATATATTATGATGTGTGGACAATAGTAACTAATCGGGATGGGATATATGCACAAATTTAAAAATTAGGTATGGACTTTTAAAAACGATTATGATATACTTTTATGGCAGTGAAATAAAACGGTTTTATCTAACCACTTACTGCTGATCAGAGCTGGAGTAGTACTCAAGAGGCTGAAGAGGTGCCCCTGCTAAGGGTATAGGTCGGGAAACTGGCGCGAGAGTTCAAATCTCTCCTACTCCGCCATAAAAAAGTGAAACATCGCAATTGCGATGTTTTTTTATATACAGATCGTAGAAGAGAATTGAACACAGATTCTATGGTGTCGACTTAGGAGTAGGGCATAGGAAACGGTTAAGTGAACAGGCTATACTGTGAAACTCCAGGCATTCCAACAGCTGTGCATTCATTATGAAGTGCCCTATAGAAAAAGGAGGCTGGATAAATGATCATTACGTGAAATTGATCAAAACCAAACCTCGTTTTCATAATATGGTTCCGTTTAAGAAAGAAATTTTTTGCGATCCCTGCTTCTGCTAATCCTCAAAAAGTACGGTAGAAAGATAACGTTCTGCAGTATCTGGCAAAAGAACAACAATTCGCTTTCCTGCAAACACATCCCGTTTCGCAAGCTGTAAGGCCGCATACATAGCTGCTCCACTGGAAATGCCGACTGCAATTCCCTCTTCCTGTGCAAGTTTTTTTGCTGTGGAAATAGCAGCTTCATCCTTGACCTGCACAATCTCATCTACAAGCTCTCCATGATAGTTTTTTGGTATAAATCCTGCACCGATCCCCTGAATTTTGTGCGGGCCTGCAGCTCCACCGGATAATACCGGAGAATTTTCAGGCTCCACAGCCACCATCCGGATATCCGCATTCTTTTCTTTCAGATAAGCTGCAACTCCACTGATTGTGCCACCGGTGCCGACGCCTGCGACAAATACATCAAGCTTTCCATCTGTATCTCTCCAGATTTCCTCTCCGGTATGAAGATAATGAGCGTTGGGATTGTCCGCGTTTTCAAATTGCTGAAGAATGATGGAATTCGGTATCTCCTTATGCAGCTCCTCAGCTTTGGCAATTGCTCCCGTCATCCCCTTACTTCCCTCAGTCAGTATCAGCTCAGCACCATATGCACGAATCATTTTCCTGCGCTCGACACTCATAGTTTCCGGAAGAACGATCATTAGGCGTATACCGAGAGCCGCCGCAGTCATCGCCAAACCGATACCTGTATTACCAGACGTCGGCTCAATCAGTACTGTGTCTTTGTCAAGCCTTCCTGCCTTTTTAGCCTCCATAATCATTTGATATGCAATGCGATCCTTTACACTTCCGCCAGGATTGAAAGCCTCTGTTTTCACCAGAATCTCTGCCTTTTCCTCTTTATTCAAACGATGAACCCTGATCAATGGCGTGCTGCCAATCAGTTCGGTTATGCTGTTATATATTTTCTCCATGTATTTGTTCTCCTTTTCTTATCCATCTTCTTTTGTTATTTTATATAAACTAAGGCGAGGTAATAACATCGTGTCGTATGATGAAACTTGTCAGCAATATGAATTTTCAGTTTCACTCTTCCATCTCCTATCATTTTACTGGGATTATATGTTATTTTCCTTTGATTGTCAATGCATAAGATTCAATATTCCTATAATTTTTGTATGATATGCTTGTCTTTTTGATATATATCAACTAAAATATAAGATAAGAATTGATGGGAGAGATATGATATGAAAATTTCTACAAAGGGCATTTATGCACTGGAAGCCATGATTGAGCTGGCCTCAAGAAATACTGCATGTGTCAGTATTCGCGATATAGCTGCTGCCAGAAACTGCTCGGTGAAATATCTGGAACAGATTTTCAAACAATTGAAAAAAGCACAGCTCCTGATAAGTATACGCGGCAAGGATGGCGGCTATCAGATTGCAAAGGATCCTGAAGAAATAACGGCAAAGGATATTATTCTGGCAGTTGAAGAGAAACTGGATCCTGTTGTATGTCTTTCCCATACATGTACTCGCTCCGGTATTTGTCGGACACAACCGGTGTGGATGGGTATGCAGGAACAAATCTACAAAGTCCTTGAGAGTAAGACACTGAAATATCTAACTGATATTTATAGAAATGAGGTGAGTGCATGAAGCTGTCAACAAAATCACGATATGCGGCAAGATGTTTAATTGATCTTGCTATATACGGTAAAGACCACCCGCTGTCAATTACAGAAATAGGTGCACGTGAGGAAATTTCCGAACGCTATCTGGAGCTGATCTTCGCAACATTGAAAAAAGCCGGGTTCATCGCAAGTGCCCGGGGAAGCCAGGGTGGCTATCAGCTGATACGTCCGATTGAAAGTATCACGATTTATGATATCATTGCGTTGATGGAAACCAATACAAGCATCGTCAACACACAGGATGGACGAGATCCAATGAAGAGAATACTGATGCGTGAGGTCTGGTCTTTGATTGATGACAATCTAAAAGCATACCTTTCTGACCTGACTATTGCGGAATTATCATTATCTTAAAGAGATGCACGCAGCTTCTTTTTTAAAAACTCCATCTTTCATAAAGATGGAGTTTTCGTACTGTATAAACAGCACATGAGATTCAAGTCCCTGGACGTTTCTTTATGAAGCTGCTATGCAGTCTCAGGTGCGCCCTCACCAATCCCTGAACAGTACCAATGGTATTCAGGGCAGACTCTCATTCAGAGAATCTCAGGTGCATGAAGAATATTCATAGCACCGACAACATCACGATGATGGTGAAAACCACAGCGGCAGGTATAGGTTCTTCCTTTCACGTTATTGATTTTTCCACAGGAAGGACAGCGTTTGCTGGTAAGTCTTGGATTCACGTAACGAATATGGATTCCTGCAAGCTTTGCTTTATACGCTATAAATTGCTGGAGACGCTGATAGGACCAGCAAATCTGTTCATGCTTTGAAAATTTTTTTTGTAAATGGTACAGCTTTTCCAGACAGATAATCTGGATTTTCTGTTCAATTGCAAAATTTACAATCTCACGCGCAAGGCAGTGATCGATATAGCGTTTGTAATCATTCAGACGATGGTACTGCTGTTTCTTTTTACCCTGCGTTCTCTTTATAAATTCATCCGCTCTTTTTCTGATCCTTCTTGTGTGATACCGGATTTCTCTGCCGTTCCCGACAAATCGGATTACACCATCGCAGGTATAACAAACTGCCGGACATCGCATACCAATATCAACTCCCATTTTCCTTTCCTCGTTCAGAATTCCGGCAGTATTCGGTGTATGGACACAAAGCAGCAGATAAGCGTAGAAATCGTGATGTATTTCTCTTATATCCGCTTTTACCAATTCCCCACTGCATAACCGCTTCCACTGCTGTTTATGTATTTCGGTTCTGATACGCAGTTCAGGAACAAGAAAGCTTTGGCCAAACGTGAATACAATTGAATTCTTCTCAAGCTGCATAGATTTCGCCATACAGGAAAAACTGCTGGGATACACGGCCCTATGCTGCAGTCTGCGCTCCTCATACAGAGTCTTCGCATAGTGCAGTACCTGATTTTTGGAATAAAATGCGATATCTGAACTGACCCATTTATATGGTATAAATATGACACTTCCCAGCTTTTGATATCGTCTGATGATCCGCTCGACCTCATCCTGAAAGCGCCTGCTGTATGCACGGAGTGTCTGTTTTTCATCATACGTGGCCTGTAACTGCAATTTAATGGTAAGATACATGTAATTTTCCTCCTTTCACTATATACATACGATTAAAATTTTCAAAACTCCTAAAAAAAGGCAAAAAAAACCTATATAAGGCTAAAAAATATAAATTATCTGAACATTGAACGGTTAATGATACAGTAAATACAATTTTTAACATATCTTGTTCAATTACTAAGTATCATAGCAGTCTAAGTTAAATATAATAGCTAATCTAAAACACGCATACAAGCTAACCTGTATGCACTGCTTCTCTTGAACGGTCCAGTCACTTTTCGATCTGCCTCCCGTCTCAACCATCAACGCGTTGAAATCGTGGGTTGGCTCGCATGTTTGTGGTTACCATGCCACACACAGTATACCGATCATGGGTTCGCTGTTTATATACACAGCCGGTTATGCATTCAGCTGAAAGCCTGCCACGGCGCAATCGGGTTCCCTCATCTACTCCTGAAATTTGTTGGTCAAAAAGTTGGCAAACTTTTTGATAGCGAAAAAAAAGCCGAAATCTATCGGCTTTTATCATTCTATGGAGCAGATGAGGGGAATTGAACCCCCGTATCAGCCTTGGCAAGGCTGTGTTCTACCATTGAACTACATCTGCATAACTGGCGGTCCAGATGGGACTCGAACCCACGATCTCCTCCGTGACAGGGAGGCATGTTAACCACTACACCACTGGACCAGCATATTCAAACACATTTCAAAGATTTAAATGGCGGTCCAGATGGGACTCGAACCCACGATCTCCTCCGTGACAGGGAGGCATGTTAACCACTACACCACTGGACCTTCAGCTTGTATTATCACAATGCCTGTATATAATACCACGAAACTTCATTCTTGACAAGTAAAAAATGAAAAATTTATTGATTTCTTATCACTTTTTCCTATACCAATCATCGTCATCACTTCCTCAGCAATAATGAAAAAGAGATTCCAAAAAGGAACCCCTCATGTATTCATATACTCAGGCTTACCCGAATTGCCCGATTGATCTTTTCCAGTGTTTTTTCATCCAATGTACAGATCCACTGCCCCAATCTCTTCTTATCTATGGTACGCAGCTGCTCACAGAGGATCATAGAAACATAGCTCAGTGAATCATCACTAAATATGACGTGTGTGGGAATTGGCGGCTTTGACATCTTTTTTGAAATAGGAGCAACAATAATTGTTTTTGAATAGCGGTTACCTTTATCATTCTGCACGACAACAACCGGGCGAACGCCTCCCTGCTCGCTACCGACAACCGGAGAAAGATCTGCATAGTATACATCTCCTCTCCTTATCATTACTTCATCACAGCCACCTGCATGCTCATAATCACCTGCATCATTTCCTCCGGGCTCAGGTCATCAGAAAATACAGTGAACTCGACATTATCATACACCGCACTTAGATGGTTTCCATCGTAGAATCCTACCACATCCAACGCATCCATCATTTCACCGGGCATAATCACAGTCTGCGTCTCCTTTACACTTTCCTTCTTTGTTTCCACAACCGTAAAATTCTTATCTCCCGTATACTCCAGAACATGCTTCGTCTGTCCGTTCGCATTCATACTGCTGATATTTTCAAGCTTGGCATCATACACCATAACCGGATATAAAGGCAAATCGGCAGCCGTTATTGCAGATGTAGCCTTTGACTTTTCCAGAACAGTCGGTGCCTTGAAATAATCATCCTTGATTTTTGCATTATAATCCGACTTTGTAAACACAATTTTAAGCTCAGATGTATTGTCCTTGTTATAAATCTGCAGCCACTTCAGCTTGGAATCCTTATCAAACATGATTTCCTCATGATCGAAGTTTTTATTATTTGGATAAGATACCTTGCTTGTCACAAGATAACCGCCCTTCTCCTCCTTAATCGCTGCATCCTTTCCCTTCACAATATCTGAAATTGACTGCAATAGATACGGTTTTGGAGAGTTCATCGGCCAGTCTCCCTCAAACTTGAAAATCTGATTCAGACTTGGTGTTACTACAAAAACTCCAGCATCATTTCGAAGAATAATCTGTTCCTGATTCAACTCCTTATCCGTCAATGTCACCTTGAAGAAATCCTTATCGGCCTTCTTATAACCGACCTCCACAGCATATGTCTTCACATCCTCACCCTTCGCAATTTCCATATTGCCTTCCAGGATATAGGAATTCATATCAGACATCTTTTTCTCAAACTGCTTATCAAAGGATTTTGGTTTCATTGCGAAGATGAGTGCGATAGCCAGAACGACAATACCAACGCCTGCAATGATTTTTGATTTCATATTAAATCTCCCTCCTGCTCACCCTACTTTATGCCAGGATTTCCGGAATCATTCATAATTGAAGAATATTTTCATAAAGTAGAACAGGTGAAGAAAATGAAAAAAACACAAAAAATATGTCTCATTATTACGATTCTATTCTGTCTGAACTATGCTTTATCCATGCTCTTGGGCTTTCACTATCTGACACAGCTGATAACCTCGATTCCATGGCTGGAAAAACTGATTGCGTTTGTAATCGGTGTATGTGCCTTTATTGACATTCTCACATTCCGTCCTGAAGAATAAAATCGCATCAATTAGCCATCCCTTCAAAGGAATGCAAATGCTCTCGCAAATCAAAAATCAGACAAGCTTAAAGACTCTATGTAATACAGATTTAGATTAAAAAAACGATACAAAAATAAAAAGCTCCGATTACAGCTTCGGAACTTTTCAGTAATTCTATGCATGACTCTGTGCAGCTTCTTCTAGTTCAATCCCGGGATCCGCTGTCAGATCAAAATCTCCGCACACACCATGCGTGTACGCAATATATCCTGCAACGGCAATCATTGCCGCATTATCTGTACAGCAGGACAATGGAGGAATAATGAATTCAATATCCTTATATTTCTCAGCAAGACCCTTTTCCACCTTTTCACGCAGACAGGAATTTGCGGCAACACCACCTGCAAGCACCATCTGAGCAGGATGATATTTTTGCAATGCATACTCCGCACGCTCCAGCAGGGCGCCAAACGCGGTTTCCTGATAGGATGCAGCCAAATCAGCGGCAGTAAAGGTTTCATTTTTCCGCTTACAGCGATCAATGAACTGCAATACACTGCTCTTCAGGCCACTAAAGGAAAAATCCATTGGATTCTCTGTTTTCGGTCTTGCCAGCTTATACATTGGCTTGCCTTCCTTAGCAATTTTATCCACATAAACACCACCTGGATACGGCAGTCCCAGCACTCGTCCTACCTTATCTCCAGCTTCACCAATAGCATCATCCTGTGTAGTGCCAAGGATTTCAAAGCTCCACTCATCCTTCATATAAACCAGCTCCGTATGTCCACCGGATACCACTAGTGCCAGCAATGGAAATTTCAAATCCGTAATCAGCCGATTTGCATATATATGACCGGCAATATGATGCACCGGTACCAATGGCTTATGAAAAGCCCATGCAAGCGTCTTAGCCGCCTGCACACCGATATGCAGACAGCCTACCAGACCCGGTCCCTGCGTAACAGCAACCGCATCAATGTCTTCCATCACGACATTCGCTTTATGCAATGCCTCCTCGATAACCATAGATATGTTTTCCACATGAATTCTGCTTGCAACCTCTGGAATAACACCACCAAATTCCTTATGTACATCAATCTGTGTTGCAACGACATTGGACAAAATCTCTTTTCCATCCGCTACAACCGCCACAGCTGTTTCATCACAACTGGATTCCACAGCCAGTATGAGCGTCTGTTTCATACCAAATTACCTCCCAGGGCTTTGCACATCACAATGGCGTCTTCACCATTATCATTGTAATACCCTTTACGTATATTCACCTTCATAAACTCATAGGAATCATAAAGACAGCGCGCTGCTTCATTCGATGGACGCACCTCCAGCATGATTGTTTCACACTGTTCCTGCTCTGCCGATACAATCATAAAATCCATCAGACTGCGGCTATACCCTCTTCTCTGAAAAGAAGGATGTACAGCAATATTCGCCAGCTGACAGCACTCAAATGTTATCCAGAAATCAATGAAGCCAGCAATCTTTTGATTCTCTTCCAATACATAAAAATGACCAAATTCATTCTCATGCAGCTCGTAAAGAAACATTTCCTTTGTCCAGCGACTGCTGAAGCAAATCTCCTCGATCTGCATGATGTACTCCAGATCCCTGTCTGCAGCCCTGCGGATCATGGCTTTACCTTATATGCATCCGACTCCTTTAAATAACGCGGAGTTAATGTATGTACATTCTCAATCTTTCTATAAAATGGACGCAATGCGATGAAGTTTTCAAGAAACTTTGGTTCCTCCGCCTTCAGATCAATCAGCTCACAGTCTCCAAATAGCTGATAATCCGCTTGATTCAGAAGCAAACGAATTTCATCCAGTGTCAGAATCTGTTCCTCTTCAACAAATTTACCACCCTGTAAAGCTCCTGTATAAGCACGCTGACTTCTTGCATCCAGCATGACAAATGCACGCTCATGAACTCCTGCATAAAGCTGCAGAGTGGAAACAGCGTATAGCGGTATATGCTTTCTGGTACATAAAACCTTCGCAACGCACATTGCTATCCGCACACCTGTATAGCTTCCCGGTCCGTCTGTAATCACAACTTCATCCACATCATCACTATCCCAGCCGGCTTCCTTCATCAGGCGCATCAGCTCCGGAAATATGGTCTCCGATTGTCTCTTCCATGATAAATTAGCAGTGCCGCATATCATACGATCATTTTCATACAGACCGATAACCAGATACTTGTGCGCACTGTCCAAGCATAATGTTTTCATTATAACGCCTCCACAATTTTTTCATACACTTCGCCTTTCGGATCAAATGTAAACATTCGTTTTTCATCTTCCCCCTCTACTCTGGTAATATCGATGTGTAATCGCTCCTCTGGAAGCTGACTTTCAATAAAATGCGGCCATTCAATCACACATACACCATCATCCTCAAAATACTCCTCAAATCCGAGATCCTGAGTGATTCCCTCCAGCCGATAGGCATCAATATGGTAAACCGGCATGGAAGTACCCTGATATATTTTTAAAATGGTGAAGGTAGGCGAATTGATTGTTTTTTTAACACCAAGCCCCTTACCGAGATATTTTGTAAATGTTGTCTTACCGGCTCCCAGATCACCGCTTAATGTAATCAGCATTCCCGGTTTTATAAGAGAAGCTAATTTCAATCCAAGTTCTCCGGTTTCCTCCAGCGAACAGACAGGTATTTGTTTCATCGTTCTCACCTCTTATTTCTTCTGCAGTGCTTTCTTCCTCTGCTTCATTGCCCATTGCGATAGAGCATACAGTGATTTGTAAACAGGTAAATCAAACTCTCCGATAAATTCATTAATCGTAGGATTATAATTAGCCTTGAATTTGGTAAGACCGCCTTTCAAGCTGCCTTCGATCCCTCCCATATTACTCCAGCGACAGCCCTTTTCAAAGCTCCATGTCATGCAGCTGTAAAAGCTGGCATAAGGCGCCATATAACGCTTATAGCGCTCGTCCATTCCTGCATACAGTATTTCTGCAGTCGGTCCGAATTTTACACATAACGCTCCGGAAACAACCGCGATATCTCCATCACGCTCCAGATTCTCATGCAGCTCCTTTACCTCGCGACTAAGAGAGGCGTGAAGCTCTTCCAGTGTAAAGCGTTTTTTCTTCGCATTATCCGGACATTTTGCCAAATCTCTTTCATTCTGCTCATATCGCTGCTTTGTATCCTCATACAGCTTGCGAAGCGGCAGCTTGGCCAGAAAGATGACGGCATCCTCACCGTAGATTTCCATAAGACGCTGAAAATATTCCTGATCCCGCAGATGAATATTTTTACGCTCCTCCGTACAATGCATAACCCTTGCAAAATCCTCTACACCATCCATATGATAAGGCAAAACCTCAATCATTTTCTTCTGAACCGTCTGTAATGCTTTCTTACAGCCTTTGGACAAGGTAGCTTTAAAGTCATCACAGGCGTAAACATTAGCGTGATAACGCGGTTGAATGGTATCATCAATATGCTTTGTGAATCCCTTAAATACAGCCCCCTGATCCTGCAGCATCTGTATCATAGCATCGATATGCTCATAATGGTTCTCATTTGCTTCTTTTATTGGATAATCGTTACAGTGAACAGCCGGATCAAAGGTAATAAACAGGCATCTGTACTTCCTTGCATAGCGCTTCAGCTCTTTCATGAGAAATGCTACAAGCGCAGTATCCGAAAAATCCAAAACCGGTCCACGTGGAATATAAAACATACTGAATCCCAGTGGCAATGGCTTGATGAGAATCATGCAGCTTGCTACCAGCTGATTTTGATATTTTACACCTACAATTGTGTGCTTCCAGTTTTCCTTTACAAGGCCCCAGCTGCTGGATTGCAGAAGATTGCATAATTCATGTTTGCTTACAAACGCATCATGCTCCTTTGCATCGACTTGTTCTATAAATTGATATTGCATACTACCTCCATAGAACTATTTGTTCTTTAATTTCTTATAAAGTGCATACGGCCCCTTTTGGATTGGCAGAATAAAATCACCAACCAGCTCTTCCACGACACCGTGAAAGCCTTTTTTAAACTCATAAACCCCATAATCCTGCGCATTCTTATCAAAATCGCCGGATAAGCCATAGAAATTATATTTGCAAATTCCATGCTTCAGAGCATATTGCAGCATATGCCACTGAATTGCATACGGCGCATTATATTTCTTAAAGGTATCATATGCGGCGCTGTAAAGGTAGACAAGCTCATCTTGCGACTGAATAAAAAACGACGTAGCCATCGGTATACAGGCTCCATGCTCCTGCTCCAAGGTATCCGCATCCTTATATTTCTTTTCATTCAATGCCAATGCTTCATCCACTACCCTTTTCTTCTTGATAAATTTCTTACTGTTCGGCAGTTCTTCAAGCTTGGCGAGTATCTCTGCATGCTCAATTTCCAGCTCCTGCTTTTCCAAATCCAGCTTTCTACGGAAATCATTTAAATCGAGATATGCCAAAAGTAGCTTCGCATCCTCACCATAAGCAATCATTTGATTTCGATAGAATTCCGGCTCACGCTCCGCAAATTCACAGCGCTGTGAGGTATGATGCATCATATCAAGAAAGATGTCCAGTTCATCGATAGACAATTCCCGCACCTGTATTCCCTGCTTTAAGGTTTTATTCACAGACCAGCGTGTCTGTTGATGCATTTCCTTTAGGAGCGTATTCTCATCCTTGCCATCCAGGTATAAGGCAAACATCCAGCGAATCTCTGAAATCACCTGAAAATCCTTGGTAAAGCCCTGATGCTCATATCCTGAAGCAATCATATTGTCCACTACATAGGAATGATCAAAGCCATTTTCCACCAGCTCACCATCGATATCGCGCTCTTTATATAATACATTTGGATCAACAACTAAATATAAGCCCTTTTTTTTCTTCAAATATGCGGCTAGCTCCTTCGTAAAAAAACGCAAAAGCTCCACGTTATGATAATCCATTAGAAATCCGCGTTGCGCATAGTAAAACCGGTACAGCTTCATTACCGGTATGGATGTTAATGGAGTTGCACAGATAACTTTATCCTGCTCCTTTACTCCAACGTACTCAACATCCCAATGATTGATTTTTTTTAAATCCATCGCCTTCAGCGAGTTCATAAAATCCCGATAGGGATGCTGATTCCGGAATGCTTCATATTCCTGAGGTGTCAACGTTGTAAACTCCAAAATTTCGTCCTCCTTTTCAAATCTATCATAATCAGTATGCATAATCTGTATGCTCTTTCCTCATATCGTCAAAACAGTATTATTATACCACGTTTGTTGATGATTTTTTTAATTAAGGGCGAAAATTAAGAGATCTTTTCTGTTTTATAAAAAAAGCACATATAATCGTCTGTGAAAGTAATAAAATGGATCCATAGAGCATGCCTTCTATTTTCACAACCATAGATAACCAGCTGTCTTATTCTTACTATACACGAATACAATACACATATAGAGTCACACCTCAACTGCTTATAAGAATGAAATTTTACAGGGTGTTAATGAAGGATACAGATTCATAAAATTATATTTACTATATGTATTATTATGAATCTATGCAAAAAAAAGACCCATCGAATGATGAGTCAGATTACCTGGCAGCGTGCTATCTTCACTGGAGCCAGTCCAGATATT
>OBXV01000110.1_pt1 | contig 104268 bp, 119 predicted proteins | sample 1495451 | NCBI WGS metagenome assembly OBXV01 (sample SAMEA2580178, study PRJEB22360) | human gut metagenome | biome: human gut; feature: human-associated habitat; material: faeces | place: Denmark | collected 2008/2010 | reverse complement strand
TTCTGGATAGATTATACCACTCGTTCTATGTGTCTATCAAATGGGGTATAAGGCAATGTGTCAACTAATATTGACAATATCATAATAATACTAAGGTAGGCAGATGGAATGGCATTTCGCAAAGCACATGTTTCAAAAACTCTTGCATCGTTAGGAGAAAGTTGTTTGATGATTTCCACAAAAGCAGGATGAACATTTTCCTTTGTATCTAAAACCATAGATTTTGCAAGGAGATTTGCATATAAGTGACATAGTTCTTCCCTGTTTATGCTGTATGAAATTGCTTGCAAGGCAGGAACAGCAACATATGGTTCAGGAGATACAATCTTGTCCGGATTGATAGAAGATAAGGAGTTTTCTAATTCTATTTTTACTTGCTTCACATTGTATTCCTTTTTTAGGGTCCAGATTTCCAAAGGAGCCAAGGCAGCATTAATAGAACGAGCTAGCAAACCGATTGTTTTTCCTACTTCCGATACAGAAGGATGAAGAGCGTCATCATACACTTTATCAATTGTTTCATTTGGAAGTTCAAGATTGTCGAGCATGTTTATCATTCCTTTCATCATTTGTTAGGAAAATTATATCAAAGAAAGGAAAAAGCAACAAGGAAAGGTTGGAAAAAGAAGTGAGGCCCTTACCTCAAAATCACGCACAAGGTAAAGGCCAAAATCATGTATCAAGAAAAGCTTTTCTTTGAATTTATTGTAGCAGAAGAAAAGAAGAAGAACAAGGGGTGTAAAATGTAAGGTTTTGGCGAAAAAGGAGGTGTTCCATATGCCAATAGTATATCTAACCGAAACACAAGCCAGAGAAGCCGGTGTCACACAGGTTTTTAAGACTGCTCTTGTAAAGCAGAACACAGACCAGAAATCCCTTGCAAAGAAAATCGGCATGAAATATAGCACGCTACACAAGCGTATCCACATGCCAGAGACAGCAACACTGGGAGAATTGTGGAAAATCATGGATGGTTTGGGGATTCCTGAAGAAGAAAGATTAAAGATTGTGAGGTGAGAAAGATGCACAAACAAACAATCAAAGACGCACTGTTCTGGACAGTCATATTATTTAATACCGTTCTGGAAGTACCAGATGGCATGTCCATGCCGGCACAGATATTTGGGGCAGGAACTATTTTCTTCCTGGTCTATACGCTGCTAGATAAGTGCAAAGAAGTAACTAAAAAAGTCCGCCAGGCCTAGGAACCAGAAGCGGACAAAACATAAAATACACCTTTATTGTAAGGTGTAGGTAGGGAGGATGTCAAGATGATTAATGTAGAAAATGTGAAACTTCCGTTTGATGAAGATGGAGAGACAGTGACTATAACACTTAGTAAGTACAATTATGAAACGTTAGTCAGGAAATCTGCATGGTTAGAGGCCATTAAAAACATGGCATTGCAGCGTGATGTATTGGATGGAGATACCATCCTGGCTATATGTGGAGTTGTGAAAGAGGAGGAAAAATAATATGGCAAGTTTATACGAAATTGAAGAACAGATTCTTAATTGTGTAGATTTAGAAACAGGAGAAATTATTGACGAAGAGGCGTTAGCTAATCTCAGCATGGAGCGAGATATAAAAGTAGAAAATATTGCTTTGTGGATTAAAAATCTTCTGGCAGAAGCAAAGATGATTAAAGAAGAGAAAGACAACCTTGCTAATAGGCAGAAGGTTTGCGAGAACAAAGCGGAGAGCTTAAAGGAATATCTGAGCGGATTCCTGGCAGGGGAGAAATTCAAGACATCAAAAGTCAATATTTCTTACCGGAAATCTGAGAGGGTAGATGTTTCGGACATTACCAAGTTGGATGATGATTATCTGAAATTCAAAGAACCTGAGCCGGACAAGACGAAAATCAAGAAAGCATTGAAAGATGGAGTGCAGCTCCAGGGTGTGCAGCTGGTAGAGAGTCAGAATATTCAGATCAGATAAGGAGAAAGAACATGAGCGAACATGATTGGAAAGTACATATTCCAGCGAGACAGAAAAGCATGACGGACAAACAGGAAGTGATTCGTGTATCTCCTGAAGCCTACAATGCTCTGGTAGAAATTTATAATGAATCTACCCTGACTATCAAAGAACTGGCCAGTATTTTAATTTTAGAGGCATCAAAAAGAGTTGTCTATGATAAGGAGGAAATTTAGTGAGTAAAGTAATTTGTGTTGCCGGAGAATCCGGTTCAGGAAAAACAACCAGCATGAGAAATTTAGACCCCAAAACAACCTTATATATTGACTGCGATAAAAAGGGACTTTCCTGGAAAGGATGGAGATCACAGTACAATTCAGAAAATCAGAATTACATCAAAACAGACTTTGCCCAGGTTGTTCAGCAGACCTTACAAAAAGTGGATAAAGTCGAGAAATGGAAACATATCAAAGTCGTAGTGATTGATACCATTAATGGCCTTATGGTCTCCGATGAAATGAGAAGGAGCAAAGAAAAAGGCTATGATAAATGGGTAGATCTGGCTGCCTGCGTCTGGGATTTAGTAAATGAAGCATATGAATATCGTGATGATTTGACCATTATATTCACAGCCCATACCCAGACAGATCATGATGAAAATGGCTATATGTTTACCAGAATCAAAACTTCCGGGAAAAAGCTGGACAAGATTGTCTTGGAAAGCAAATTTACAACGGTCCTTCTTAGCAAATGCGTGGATGGGAAATATAAATTTGAGACCCAAGCAAACAACAGTACTGCAAAAACTCCTATGGGAGCATTTGAAGAATTTGAAATTGACAACGATATTGTAACAGTAATCAAAGCATTGGAGGAATTTTAAGTATGAAAAAACCGAATAATTACGAAAACACACAGGCATCAGGAGGATTCACGCCAGTAGAGTTAGGAGGTCATTACCTCACAATTAAAGACGTGGCGGAAATGAAATCAAAAAGCGGAAAAGACATGATTAGGGTATCCTTTGATTTTGCAGCAAATGATAAGCAGCCAGGATATTTTATGGAGTCATTCAAAAATGATATCCGTCCAGATAAAAAATGGCCGAATCAGGCAACACAATATATTTTAACCGAAGACGAAAACGGAAACTGCAGCAAATCCTTTAAAACATTTATTACATGTGTAGAACATTCTAATTCAGGTTTTGTGACTCAGTGGGGAGATAATTTTGGAGCACAGTTTAAAAATAAAGTAGTCGGTGGGGTGTTCGGACCTCAGAAAGACTATTACGAAAACAAAGAAAGAGAAAAAAGAGTTCTTCGTTGGTTTGTGTCTGTGGACAAGGTGAAGGATGCTCAGGTGCCAGATATCCAAGAAACTCAGGCATACAAAAACTACAAGAATGGATATCATCCAAGTGCAACATCAGCAGGAGACGGATTTATGAACATCCCGGATGGAATTGATGAAGAGCTGCCATTTAGCTAAGAGGAACATGTTATGTCAAACGTAACTGATATTACAGGACAAACATTTGGTAGGCTTACAGCTTTATATAGGGTAGGTACAAAAATCTACCCTTCTGGAGGAAGATTGTCGATTTGGCATTGTAAATGTATTTGTGGAAATGAAATCGACGTGAATCTATCTGCTTTAAAATCAGGAAACACTAAAAGTTGCGGATGTTTGCATGTGGAACTCACAAAATCTCTTAATTATAAACACGGTGAATCTCATAGTCGTTTAAATGAAGTATGGAAGCAGATGAAAAAGCGTTGTAAAAACCCAAATGCAAAAGAATATAAATTTTATGGGGCAAAAGGTGTAAGTGTCTGCAAGGAATGGGACGAATCTTTTGAGGTGTTTAAAGAATGGATGATGGAAAATGGATACGATGATAGAGCAGAACGTGGGGCTTGTACTATAGACAGAATCAATCCGTTTGGGAATTATGAACCATCAAATTGCAGGATAGTTAGCATGAATATACAGCTCCAGAACACGAGGAGGAATCAGAGTGCAGATAATGATAGATACGAGAGAAAAACAGCATGCAATTAAGCGAATATTGTCGGAATTTGAAAAGCATGGTATTCAAAGTATCTCTTCGAAATTGTATGTGGGTGACTATATGTCCCTGGACAATCCCTGGCTCATCATTGACCGGAAACAAAATCTCCAAGAGCTGTGCGGAAATGTCTGCCAACAGCATGAGAGATTCAAAAAGGAGTTATTAAGGGCAATAGATGCAGGAATTCAATTAATTATCCTTGTAGAACATGGAAAAGACATTTCTTGTCTGGAAGATGTTTATTTCTGGAAAAATCCAAGAAAACATGAAGTTCGGTGGAGAGTTGTGAATGGCAAAAGAGAAAAATATGTGGTATCTGCCAAAGCAGTTGATGGGGAGCAGCTGTACAAATCTCTTTGTACTATCCGGGATAGATACAATGTGAGATTTGAATTTTGTGAGAAAAAAGAGACAGGGGAAAGGATAGTAGAGCTATTGAGTGGCTGCCATGACTAAAGAGGAACTGAAAAATACATATAGCATGAAAGATGTGATAGGAAAATACGGATTATTTCCAAACAGAGCAGGGTTTGTTTCATGCCCTTTCCATTACGGAGATCACACAGCTTCCTTAAAAATCTACAAAGACAGCTTTTATTGTTTTGGATGCGGAGCATCTGGGGATATTTTTGATTTTGTTATGAGAATGGAACGCTGCGATTTCAAGACAGCTTTCGGGATTTTGGGTGGAACTTATCAGAAACCAACGTTCTCATCAAGGCTCGCAATTTACCAGTCTCAAAAAAAAATGCAGATGAGGGAAAAAGAGAAGCAAAGAGAAGAGGATATAAAATCTCTTAATATTGCGAAAATAAGCCTTCTGCAAGATTTTCTGAATAAATCAGAGCCTCTAAGTAATGTCTGGTGCGATTGCTACAACCTGTTGCAGAAAGAATTATACAGACATTCGATTTTAAACGGACTGGAAAGTAGGTGGTAATGTGGTTCCGTTAAATCAACTAACTAGAGAAACGATTCTGTCAAAAGAAATTCTGACCGAAGTTTTTGACCAGGAAGACGAGTTGTACAAAGCGGAATTGTTAGCTTCTCTCGGACTTCGTGCGGCAGAACTGAAAGTAAAGACGGAATTTAAGGATTTAGTGGCTGCTTACAAGAGAGTAGAAAGAGATATGAAAAAACAAACCGTAAGCAATGATATCAGCCTTTTGGATAACTGGACGAATTTTTCCGGACCGTATGACAATATGAAGTGCAAAACCTGGATAGCTTCAGATGATGGAATTTATCAATACAACCCAAACCCTATGGCTCCTGATCTGCTTGCCTGTTACCATCCAATTCTTCCGGTTGAAAGATTTAAGAATCTTGAGACCGGAGAAGAACAGATAAAAATAGCGTTCAAGAGGTCTGGCCGTTGGGAAGAGATTATCGTACCAAAAACACTGATTACGTCGGCCAGTAAGATTGTCGCATTATCCTCCAGGGGCGTGGCCGTTACATCTGAAAACGCAAAGTCATTGGTACGATACCTTTCAGACGTAGAAAACTTAAATGACAACGAAATTAAGGTGCAACATTCAACTTCAAAACTAGGATGGGTAAAGGGAGATTTTATTCCCTACGATACAAATATTGTGTTTGATGGAGACGGAAGGTTTCGAGATTTGTTTGATTCTGTTCAGGAAAGAGGTTCGGAAACAATCTGGCTAAAACATATGACAGAACTAAGAAAGACAGGTCGTGCAGAAGTCAAATTTATGCTTGCTGCGTCTTTCGCAAGTGTATTGGTTGGGCTGCTTGGTGGGCTTCCGTTTTTCGTAGACCTGTGGGGCGAGACCGAGGGCGGTAAAACAGTATCGCTCATGGTTGCAACATCAGTCTGGGCAGACCCGGGAGAAAGCAGATATATCGGGGACTTCAAGACAACAGACGTTGCCCTGGAAGCAAAAGCGGATATGTTAAATAATCTTCCTATGATTTTGGATGATACCAGTAAGACTTCTTCTAGAATCCGGGATAACTTTGAGGGCGTTGTATATGATCTCTGCTCTGGAAAAGGAAAGAGCCGTTCAAACAAAGAACTTGGCATAAACCGGGAGAACCGGTGGAGAAATTGCATCATTGTAAACGGGGAACGGCCTTTGAATAGTTATGTGAATCAGGGCGGTGCAATCAACAGGATATTGGAGGTTGAATGCGGAGAAAAAATTTACAAAGACCCTCAGGAGACAGTAGAGATTGTGAAAAAGAACTATGGATTTGCTGGCAAACGCTTTGTTGAAATCGTTAAAGAAATGGACATAGAGGAAATCAAGAAAATTCAAAAAGAATTTCAGAAGCAGTTATTTGATTCAGACAAAATGCAAAAGCAAGCAATGTCATTATCCATTATCCTGACAGCCGATAAAATAGCCACAGAGCAGATTTTTAAGGACGGGCAGTATATTTCTATAGAAGAAGGCAAACAAGTGCTTATTGACCGTTCTGCACTGTCTGACAACGAAAGGTGCTATCAATTTATTCTGGACAAAGTAGCTATGAACGGACAGAGATTTGATATTGCTACGAATTGCGAAAAATGGGGTGTTTTTGAGAATGAGTATATCGTTTTTTACAATCAGGCGTTTACTGATTTGTGTAAGTCAGGTGGTTTCTCCAGAAAATCCTTTTTATCTTGGGCAGATAAAGAAGGTCTAATTAAGACCAACAAGGGCGAAGTTACAAAAAATAAGAGAATAGGAGATAAAATACATAGATGTGTGTATTTAAAGCAAGAAACTGAAAATAATCTAAAAACTGATAGTGATGGCTTTATGACGTTAGAAAATAGTGAACAAGAAATGTTACCGTTTTCGTAAATGTTACGGGCGTTACAGTGTTACAGACGATTCCCTATATAGATATTTTAATTTTATTTTTTTATTTCTTACATGGATTAGAAATAAAATAAAAAAATTTTTCCTATATAGAAACTAACCGTAACACCGTAACAAACGTAACAAACAGTAAACACCGCATAAATACTAGGTTTTCGTGTTGCAAAAACGTTACTAAAAGTTACGAAACGAGGGAATTAGATGGATATTAAAAAATATTACGAGCTATTCGCAGACTTATGGAGATTATTTAAAAAATACTCCTCACCAGATCACAGCGAATCATTCTGGAAGTTGTACGCCGAAGATGTAAAAGCACTTGACAGTAAGCATGAGTATTCAGAATTGTTTCGAAATCTGGTGCTGGCAGTAACAAAGGAGTTGGAGAGAATTGAAAAGCAAAGCTAATCAAAAAAAAGAAGAACATATAGTACGTATTTGTTATCTCTGTGGAAAGACCATTGAGGGTGAGGACTACGAATATGTCAGAACCAAGAGAAAAACAGACATCTGGATACATAGGCGGTGTGTACCGAAGGGAAGGAGTGAGCAGAATGCTGCATGTGATAGATAATTACTATGCACAGACGAACAATTATGGGTACAGCGTTTTAAGAGATATAGGAAAACAGAATCCAAAGACAGGTGAACAGACATACATCACCCTTGGATATGTTGGAACGATCAAAGAAGTATTGGAGCTGGTTAAGAAAGAAATTGTACATAACCACATCAAAGAAAATAATATGGAGCTTGCACAGGCTCTTGGATATATCCGGGAGCAGACGGACAGGATATTGAAGGCTATGGTGGGAATTGATATATGACAGGAAAAACAGATAGACATTGCAGCATGTGCGCCTGCTGGCAATACAATGAGCGCATTGAGCAGAAACATGGCATGGGTTCCGGCATCTGCAAGCGTGATAGCGAAGTTAAGGGATGTGACAGGAAAGCGTGTCTGCTGTATGAGGAAAGGACAAAAACATGACAAGACAGGAAGCTGAGCAGCTTATACGGGAAAGAGGATTCCGAATCTGGGCAATCCTGGGAGATAGAGAATTCCAGGCTATGGATGAAGGTGGAATTAATCTCTTTGTGGACTGGGGGCAGGATAATTTCCGTCTGGTCTGGATGGTACCAAGGTCTATCTTTCAAGTGACATGCCCGGAGTGTAGCCCATTCTCCTGGGATAAACAGTTTTACAGGATGTACGGGAGATTTAAGAATCTGATTGAAGAGATTGTTTGCAAGATGGATGGAGGAAACAGAGATTGAACAGAAAAGAAGAACAATGGAGAAATGAGGGTGCAGCTTATGCGCTCCGGGTAGTGAAAGATAAAGGCGTAGATGGTCTGGAAAGAGATTTGAGGTGTCGGGGTGTTTGTGGAATATCCGTTGTAGTCCCGGAAGAACATCTTAAAAGCATGTATTTGGTGCTACTGCACAGGTTATCAGACACAATCAGAACATTAGCTCTATGGACGTTATACGAGGACTATGGATGGAGAGGGAAACGTCTGAAACAGTATATTGAGCGGATGCTGAGGCACACGATGGTTTGTGATAGCTGGGATGCATATGCAAACCGCTATGTGAAGGTCTCTGACATGATGAAGGAATTAGAGGAACAGTGTGGTGTTGAATCCGCCTGGGAGGAAATGGAAAGCAATCTAAGGGAAGCAGACAGCAAGAACAGATATATTTCCGTAGACCTGGCAGTGAAAACACTTCTGGACGCAGGATATGAAGAACCAGCTGCACTGATTCTGAAAAAGTGGCAGGACAACAGGGAGGCGTGAGTATGGATAAGAAAGATTTAATCCCCGGGAAAACATACCTTCGCAAGCACAAATCAACTATGCACAGCAGATACGGCAACAAAGAAGCTGAAGCAGAGGGATATATTGAATGTATGCAGGTTACTCCGGCAGGGGCAGTATTTTATCAGAGCGGAAATTTGCTGAAATTGAAGGATGAGGAGATAGAAAGAGAGGTCAAGGACATTGATTGAATTAATCTTTCTGTAGGCGGATATATAGTAAAGAAAATGATTGAAGCACAGGAGGTAAACAATGCAAAAACCGATTTTAGATGTTTGCTGTGGAAGTCGGATGTTTTACTTTGATAAAAATAATCCTAACGTATGTTTTATGTTAAATGCATTGGAGATTCGTTATTAGTGTCAGAAAAAGAAGCAATTGAAGCGTGGAATAGGAGAGTGAGAGAGTGAAAAAAGTAACAGTTTACAAATGTGATTGTTGTGGAAAAAAATTTGAATCAGAAAGTATGTGCTTGGAACATGAAGATAAGCATGTAAGGATAGACAAGGCAAACAAAATGTTAAAAAGTGGATGCACATTAAAAGAAATACAGGAAGAGTGCAATATTTGGCATAAACTTCCTGAGTATCTTGAGAATGTGACAAAAGATAGTTGTTTCAAAATTCCTTATTGGCAGTGCTGTAATAAACCAGCATATCAAATTATTCACATTGACATTTACGGAAATGTAAATGTTCGTGGTTGTGGTTCATGGACGGGATACTATGGGGAATATATCAACATAACATCTCGTGACTTAAAAAATCCTAGACCTGAAGAAGAATTGTTTGTTGACAAAAGATATGAGGAACGATTAAAAGAAAGGGTGGTAAAAAAATGAATAGAGAAATCCTTTTTAAAGCAAAGAGAAAAGATAATGGCGAATGGGTGGAAGGAGATGCTATACACGAGCCTATAGGGATGTCAATTAGACACGAAAAAAATGGTATGAGTGTTAGAGTTCCAGTTGACCCCGACACCCTCTGCCAGTACACAGGACTTACCGACAAGAACGGTAAGAGAATTTGGGAGAATGATATTATAGAACTTCCAGGTGAAGACGGTTATTTTGTATGTGAGTGGCAAGAAGATACTGCAAGATTTGTTTTAAACGGAGAAGGGTTGACTGTTGATTTTGATAATTATTGGTCTTATGAAGTTGAAGTAATCGGAAATATTTTCGATAACCCAGATTTGTTGGAGGTGGAGTGATATGACAGAACAAACAAGAACCTGTGCCACATGCACAGAAAATGACGGAGGCCTGTGCGATTTAAAAGGCATCATAGTAGAAGATGATGATGCATGCGAAAGATGGAGCAATAAACAAGCAGACTGGCGGGAACATATGCTGCATACGTTTCTGGCCGGGCATTAAAAAGAGGATTGAGAGCGTGATTAATATCGTTGATGATTACAACCCCACAAACGGAGATAAAATCAGGGAAATGACAGATTCAGAACTTGCACAGATTATCATGTGTCCACAAGGCATGGATCCAGATATATGCATAGCGGAGAAAAAAAGACTGTTACGAGTGCTGCTTGGAGTATCTACAGCAGCCAGCAGCAGAAGAGAACTAAATTAAATTTTACTGGAGGTGTGAACGTGAGACGGTGTTGTAAAGATTGTACTTTCTTTGTACGAGAAGAAAGCGGCCAACGTGGAGGGGGAAAAGGAAAGTGCAGAATCAGAAGACCGAATGAGATGCGTGCAGGGAGCAGAACAGCTTGTAGAATGTTTGGTGAAATCAAGAAAACTGAAATTTAGTGGAGGTAGAAGATGAAGAATATAGATATTATAAGAAACGCAAGTGAGGAAGAATTAATTGAAATTCTCTATGAACAGGATTTTGAATGCGATGAAAGATGCCCAGATTTTGGATGCGGATGTTTTGAAACGTGTGAGCATGACCATGGACGGGATTTTATACGAGACTGGCTTAATAAGGAAAGACAAATTTAAAGAAGGTGACTAAATGGAAGACAGATGCATTATGTGTGGGGATATAATCCCAGAGGGAATACAAGTGTGCAGAACATGCGAAGAGAAGGTGAAAAACATGAACAAAGAAGGATACCGTGACGATACAGCGGAACAGGCAATATGGGGAGTAAGGAAAGAAGAGAGAATCAGATTCCTTGAAGAGAAACATGGAGTGTACCGTGGGGAGAAATACCGATTGCTGCTAGATCGGGAGCCATCAGACGCAAGAACCGAGAAATTAATCCGAAAATGGATGACGGTGGTAATTAAGGAAGTGCATCCGCATATTGTGACATTCCAGGATCCAAAAGGTAGATGGGAAAGTCTAAGTTGGCATGAGTTCGCTATGAGAAGGCAGGGAAAGAAATACAGGGGGTGATTCCAGTGGAACTAACCAAAGATATCTTACTTCAATACTGCGAAATCAAAGGGGAAATAAAAGACCTGAGAGAAAGGATTGATAGAGATGAACAGAGGCTACAAAGGATAAAAGAAGAAGGGGTAGTGTCAGATATGGTAACCGGAACAAGAAAAGACGGAACCATAGGGGCAATTAAGATTACCGGCTTTCCTACCCCAGAATATGACCAGGTAAGGCTTATGATTAAGAAAAGAATAATGAAACTTCACATCATGGAGGATGAGCTTCAGGAAGCAATGAATGCAGTAGATGATTTTATAAATGCAATTCCAAAGAGTGATTTAAGGCAGATGTTCCGGTTCTACTACATAGATGATATGACGTGGGATATGGTGGCTATGAAAATGAATTACCTTTATCCAAAGAGAAAAATAGAGTACACAAAGGATAACTGCAGAATCAGACACAATAGATTCTTGGAAAAAGAAGAAATTTTGTGAAATGTTCGCCTATGTTCGCAAAAAAAATGTTAGTATATACACTGGAAGCAGAAACGGAATGGTTTTCACACATGACTCCTTATGTTTTATAAACAGAACGGCAGCAGGGTGTCACAGCCCTGTTGCTGTATCAGGCCCAGACGGTAACGCCTTTGCAGGGAAAAGCATAGAGATCGTCACCTCAAATACTTTATCTGAAAAATGCCCTACTTCGGTAGGGTATTTTTTGTGCAGAATTTCATCTTGCAAAACAGAACAATTGTTCTATAATTTATTTATCTCTAATACAGATGTTTGTTGAAATATGTAGGGTATTGGTATAAAATAGAAATAGATAAATGTATTGGAGGAAGGTAAAATGTCAGAGATGAAACCCCTTTTTGAACTTTCAGAAGAGATTGAAAGAAAATATCGGAGCAAATTAAATTCTGAATTTATGGATGAAAGATTTCATGAGGAAAAGAATAGAAAGCGACAAGATGGACAGTTTCAGAGAGATTATTCACGTATTATGTATGCGTCTTCTTTTCGAAGGCTACAAGGAAAGATGCAATTGTTAGGAATTAGACCAGATCAATTTTTCCGAAATAGACTCACTCATAGTTTAGAAGTGGCACAGATTGCTAGGTCAATTGCTTGTATTTCAAGATATACGATGTCAGAAACATACGTGGTAGAGGCTGGCTCACTAGCACATGACATAGGAAACCCGCCATTTGGACATTCTGGTGAGAGAACATTAAATAAAATTTTTGAAGATATAGGCGGTTTTGAGGGTAATGCTCAAACATTGAGAATTTTAACATCTCTTGAGCGCAAAAGAGCAGATTTTCCAGGGCTGAATCTGACATACCGAACTTTATTAAGTGTTGTGAAGTACTTTAATAAACGTAAAGATGAAAACGGGATAGCACATGAAAAATTTTTATATGATGATGATTATGATTTTTTGAAAAAATTCGTAGATGAGCATGAATTAAAAGTACGCACATACGATGTTCAAATTGTTGATGTGGCAGATGAGATTGCTTATGCTGCCCATGATTTAGAAGATGGATTACGACAAAAATGTTTTACTATAGATGAAATTTTGCATGAGTACTTCTCTGAATATGGAGACACTGATTCGTTTAAGGAATTGAAAAGAATTGTGGAACAAAGCCAGACAAACAGCGGATACGGTAAGAGAGGACTTGATTCATCGGAGTATTCAAAACTTTTTAGACAAGAGCTATCTTCAGGAATAATTAATGCCCTTATAAATGATTTAGGAATATGCGAAATTACTGATGAATACAAAAATAAAACAGGTACTGTTAATGATAAAGAAATAGATTTTATGCATTATAAAGAAATGGCAGATGGATTAAAAAAGATAACATTTCGTTGTATAAACCATAACGATGCAGTTTATACCTATGAAAGAAAAGGCGATAAAATCATCGAAGGGCTAGTAGATATATATGAAAAGGATAAAAAACTTTTACCACCAGAATATAGAGCTGACAACATTATTGAGCAGTATAAATATGAAAAAGATATAGGGCAGTTACAAACTAGATTGATTTGCGACTATGTGTCAGGCATGATGGATTCATATGCTATAAACAGATACGAAGAGCTGACTGGAATACCGTTTGACAAAATAGTAATATAATATAAGGTGGGTATAATGAATAAATTAATGGGATTTTTGGAATTACAAAATATGAATTTACCGTCTGTCCCGTGGAAAGAATATAAAGGCAACGAAGAATTGCAAGAAGATTTACTATGGACTGTTAGAAGTGCAGTGTTTCGTGGAAATGATTTAAATCTTCCAAGATTAGTAGGAGCTGATGCCCTAGAGGCAAAAGAATTTGCAGATGGGCTTTTACAGCAAATGAAAGATAAAGGAATGGTTCTTTTTTATCCATATTTTGTTGCTAATAAGAGTGGAACTCTGGAAGTTAGAAGAAATAGAATAATCATTGAAGCGGTAAAAGATGACTTGTGGAATATGGTAACATATTCAGATAGAAATGTAACTATACAGTACCAAAACGAAAAAGAAGAGATAGACGGTGATGAAAAATTTCTGAGCGAGGAAGAGAAACATAAAATTTTAAATGCGGTTAAAGAAATAAAAAGAACATTTCGTGATGATTTATTGGAAGATAAAAGTGTTTTACTGGAGTGGAGTTTTGCTCAAAATTGCAATAAGAGCAAAGAACCAACAGGAGAAGAATATATAGTATTTTATGAAGCGAGAACAGTATAAAGAGAGGGCACCCTTCCGGGGTGTCTTTTCTAATCCCCATAAGGACCCTTAACTCAGCAGGTTAGAGTAGCTGCCTCATAAGCAGCCTGTCCTGGGTTCGAATCCCAGAGGGTCCATTTACAAAACAAACGAAGAGAGGTGGTGATGTTTGGATGGAGAAGTAAAAGCAACAAATGCAGAACTTGCCTATCAGGATTACTTAAAAGGCATGAAATACAAAGAAATAGCCGAGAAATACGGCGTGACCATAAATACAGTAAAATCCTGGAAGACCAGATACAAATGGTCAAAGGATGGTAAAAAAAGTGTGCACACAAAAACAGGAAAGGTGTGCACACAAAAAAACAATAAAAACAATGTAAAAAAAGAAGCCATTGCAGAAGCGGTTGAGCAGGTGATAGAAAATGCTGAATTAACCGATAAGCAAAGGCTTTTTTGTGTTTTGTATGTCAAGTGTTTTAATGCTACAAAGGCGTATCAGAAAGCATATGAAGTAGATTACAATACTGCAGCATCTATAGGGTATAGATTGTTGGAGAATGATGGAGTAAAAAAAGAAATACAAAGATTAAAGAAAAACCGCCTAAACCGGGAAATGCTAGATGAATCAGATATCTTTCAGAAGTACATGGATATAGCCTTTTCAGATGTAACAGATTTCGTAGAATTTGGCCAGGAGGATGTTCCTGTGATGGCGGTGTATGGACCGGTGCAGGTAAAGGATGAGGAAACAGGAGAAAAGAAAACCCTTACAAAAAGAGTGAATGTTGTTCGTTTCAAAGATTCCTCAGAAGTAGATGGAACCCTAATTGCAGAAGTAAAGCAGGGGAAAGATGGTGCAAGTATTAAGCTACCGGATAGAATGAAAGCCCTGAAATGGCTTGCAGAACATATGGACATGGCAACAGAAGAACAAAAGGCAAGAATTGAAATGATGAAGCAGAAGAGCAACGTACAACAGGAAGAAGAGGATGGGGTGACGATTATAAACGATGTGCCAGGAAGTTAGAATTTCAGATATTATCATACCGAAATATTATAAGATTTTTAACGATAAAAGCATCCGCCACATTATCCTAACATCTGGACGTGCGGGAACGAAATCCAGCTTTGCAGCAGTCCGAGCAGATTATCAGATTGTTTCAGATGCAAACGGTTCTGTTGTGGTGCTCAGAAAACATCATAACAAACTTAGGAAAACCGTTTATAAAGAAATGCTGAGAGGGATTGGCAGGCTAAAAATAAAGAAAACAGCTTTTAATATTACAAAATCCCCCATGGAAATTAAGTATAAAAAAACAGGCGCCACGATTTATTTTTCTGGTTCTGATGGTATAGACGATACGAAAGGAATTATTGATGAAGATAAACCGATAAAGCTGGTTATTTTGGATGAGCTGACAGAATTTTTTGAAGATGGAGAGGGCGAAGACGAACTACAGAATATAGAGGCGACCTTTATTAGAGGAAACGCGGCAGGATTCCAAATGATATACCTGTACAATCCGCCAAAGAATCCGAATGCTCCAATCGTAGAGTGGTGCAAAAAAATGGAAAAACGTCCTGACTGTGTTCATATACATACCGATTATCGGGACGTACCACAGGAGTGGCTTGGAAAAGACCTGGTGGAATCCGCTGAAATGATGAAGCGTTTAGATGAAAAGCAATATAACTGGGTATGGCTTGGACTTAGCACAGGAGTGGATGAACTTATCTACTACATGTTTTCAGATAAACACAAAGAGAGGCCTTCACAGAAGCATTACCAATTAATCGGTATAGGTGTGGACTATGGGCAGCAGAATGCGACAACCTATCAATGCTTTGGACTGGATATCTACAACAGAAAAATAGAAGGGCTTGCAGAATATTACTATTCAGGAAGAGATGAAGGGAAGCAGAAAGCGCCATCTGAGTATGCGCTGGACTTTATTCAAATGACCGATTCTCTATACGAAGAATACACCTGCAACGTTTTCTATGTTTACATAGACCCATCCGCAAAAGGATTAGCAGAAGAAATAAAGAGGGCTGCAGCAGATAGGATGTACCAAGTATCAATCAAGGACGCAGATAACGCGGTAGCTCTTGGAATTTCCAGGGTGCAAAAATGCCTGACCTATCATATTCTGACAGTCAATCCTATACAGGAGAAGTTAATTGAAGAGTTCGGCCTGTATGAATATGACAAAAACTTGTTAGACAAAGGAAAAGAAGTGCCTGTTAAAGTAAAAGACCATGCCATGGATGCATTGAGATATCTGGTTATGGGACTATGGAACAAATTAAAATATTTCCTGCCAGCAGGAGAACGGGAGGATGAATCATGAACATAATAAAATACCTTAATAAGGCAGGATATGACACTGTAAATTCCGGGTTCTATACCTTGATTAGTGCATGGGAGAGTTGGTATCGGGCGAATGTGAAAAAGTTTCACAGGTATAAGGTATACAACGGAAAAGAACATATTACCTGCAAAAGATTAAGCCTTGGAATGGCAAAAAAACTGTCTGAGGATATTGCAGATCTGCTATTAAATGAGCGCGTACAGATTACCATTGATGATGAAAATACAAACACTTTTGTTATGAAAGTGCTGGAAGATAATAATTTCTCTGTGCTGGGAAATGATTACCAGGAAAAGAAGGCATACACGGGGACGGTTGCTTACGTTCCTTATCTGGATAAAATACGGGTAAATGAGGAATCTGGGGAGATTGTGGATGGCGGAGAAATAAAAATTAATTACGTTTCTGCCTCTGATATCTACCCATTATCTTGGTGTAACGGATACATTACAGAGTGCGCTTTTACCTTTTATAAAATAATCGGAACAAAGAAATATGCACATATACAAATGCATCTGCTAGAAAATGGATTGTATGTTATCGAAAATCATATAGTGGAATGCACGAATGGAGCCGGAAAAGAAATTCCTGTAGAAGATTGGAAAGAGTTAAAAGGATTCGAAAACCTCTCTCCTAAAATGGAAACTGGAATGAAAGAACGTCAATTTGTTATAGACAGGCTCAATATTACGAATAACTATGAGAAAGATAATCCAATGGGCGTTGCCATCTTTGCTAACAGTATAGATGTGCTACAGGGCCTTGATACTGTATATGATTCTTATATCAATGAATTTGTGCTTGGAAAGAAGCGGATTTTTGTGGCGCCGGAAATGATGGGTACGGACATTTTTGGCAATCAGACATTCGACCCTAACGATGTGGTTTTTTATCAGCTTCCAGAAGATGCGTTAAAAGATGGCGGAAAGCCTATTGTGGAAATCAATATGGAAGTGCGTGCAGATGCGCATGAGAAGGGAATTAATGATAATTTGAACATGCTTTCCATGAAGTGCGGATTTGGACAGAACCACTATAAATTTGAAAATGGGAGCATACAGACAGCCACGCAGGTAGTTTCCGAAAACTCTGATATGTTCCGGAGTATCAGCAAGCATGAAATTATCTTGGAATCTGTGTTAAAGGAATTAATCCAGATTGTAGCAAGGCTTGGAGCGGTACTTGGAGAACCAGTGAATCCAGAGGCTGAAATTGTGATTGATTTTGACGATTCCATTATTGAAGATAAGCAGGCGGAACGCCAAAGTGACAGACTGGATGTAAGTATGGGTGCACTCCCGTTGGTGGAATACCGGGCAAAATGGTACGGAGAAACCGAGGAAGAAGCTGCAAAGCATGTTATCCAGGAAACGCTGGACCCGGACCCCGAGGAGGAATGATATCATGACACCGGAAGAAAAAGGGAGCCTTCCTCTTCAACTGGAAAAAAAGTTTTATGAACTTCAAGACAGGATTTTTTCCGATATCGTGAGAAGAATCCGAAAAACAGGAAAGATTACCAGTACAGCGGATTATCAAATCAATAAACTGCTGGTACTTGGAAATAGTACAGAGTTTATAGAACAGGAATTGAAACGTTTACTGGAGGCAAGTTATCCAGACATATGGGCTCTATACGATAAAGTATGTGATTGGGAATACGTCCGATATAAAGATGCTTACGAGCAGATAAATGGGAGTTTTGTTCCTTTGGAGGAAAATGAGCAGGTGCAGCAGTGGTCACATGCCGTTATAAATCAGACACGCAACGAATTAAAGAATATCACACAGTCTATGGGTATGACGGTCAATATCAGTGGGAAAGCAGTCTTTACTCCTCTAGCAGAATATTATCAAATGTATTTGGATAGAGCCTGTTTGGATATTGTAACAGGAGCTTTTGATTATAATACAGTGCTCCGTAGAGTTGTAAAGGAAATGACTGCTTCTGGAATTCGCTCTATTGATTACGGGAAGTCTGGGTATAGCAACCGGGTGCCTGTAGCAGTTCGTAGGGCTGTTATGACGGGAGTTTCACAGCTTAGCGCACAAATTAATGAAATGATAGCAAAAGACCTTAAAACAGACACATACGAAGTCACATGGCACGCAGGACACAGACCTTCTCACTGGTGGGGAGGGAATATGTACACTTATGAAGAGTTAAAATCAATATGTCACCTGGGTCAAGGTGATGGGCTTTGTGGCTGGAACTGCCGACATAGTTATCTGGCTTTTGTTCCGGGCTATTCTATCCGTACTTATACACCAGAACAATTACAGGAATTGGAGAGAAGGGAAAAGCAGACAAAACAATACCAGGGCAAAGAGTATACCCAGTACCAGGCAGAACAGACCCAGAGAAAAATGGAAACCAAGATGCGGGCACAAAGAGCTTATGCAAAACAACTGCAGCAAGGAAAAGCAGATAAGAGTGATATTATAGCTGCGAAAGCAAGATATTTGAACACTTTGCACCAGTACCAGAAATTTTCTAAAATAATTGGGCTTCCAGAGCAAATGGAGCGCGTCTATATGGACGGGCTTGGCCGGGTAGCTCCGTAGTGGTATCAAGAAAGGGAAAATATGAAGTTAATTAAATATGGGGAGAAGTCCTGCCAGGGTATGTTCCTGGCCTCCCTGAAAGTAACGTAAGACATGGCGGAATGCTGTGTCTTATTTTAATACATGAAAATAGAAAGGACATGGAATTATGAAACTAAAACTTGTGAAACATGGGGAATTTTTAGGAACAGTATGTGATTTTTATGTAGATGAGGAAAACAACATCTATATGAGCAGGACACAGATTGGATATGCATTGCAGTATAAAGACCCTGCAAATGCAATTAAGAATATTCACAATAAAAATCATGATAGATTTGATAAATATTCTGTAGTATTAACGGGTGCTCAGTTTGAACCCCCGTTAAAGAACAATAGTAAAGCGCAGAAAGTGTATATGTACAATGAATTTGGAATATATGCCATGTGTGCACGTTCAAGACAAGCTGTTGCGGATGATTTCAATGATTGGGTAGCGGAGGTTATATCTTCAATCAGAAAGAATGGTTACTACATAGCTGCTGAAAAAGACAGCAAATGGCTTGGAATCCGTAATGAATCCAAACAGGCAAGACGATATGAAACAGACCAAATCAAACTCTTTGTGGAGTATGCAAAAGAGCAGGGAAGTAAAAGCGCAGATAGATATTATATGATATTTACAAAACTGATAAACAGCAAGATTGGAATTCAAAGCGGAAAGCGTGATGAACTGTCCCAAGAAACGCTTATGGAACTAAAATCTTTGGAAACGCTGGTTAAAATGCGAATTCGTAAACTTATAGAGAAGAAGACACCTTATAAGAAAATATATCAAGATGTGAAAATGTTGGTGGAGGAGTTTTAGGATTTCTAGGAGGAGATTGCGTGTATAACTGGATAGAGAACTTTATTCTTAGAATAAAACAGCGTTTTTGCAAGCATAGATTCAAAAAGCGTTACAGCAAAAAGAAACAATGCTATGAATACCGTTGCATAAAGTGCGGAAAAGGAGTAGGAATGACTACAATAACCTATATAGATAAGGGTTTAATTATTGACGGTCACGCAGAGAATCCGGTAGCCTGCCATGGGATTTCTGCTATTGGCCAAATGGTAGCAAACTTTGTTGAAGAACGTGACTGGGGGAAAGTTCATATTCGTGACGGGCATCTGGAAATCACAGATGTAAAGGATGAGGTTTGCGGAGATACATTATTCCAGGCTATGAAAATTGCATTTGAGGATATTGCACAGCAGTATTCAGATTGCGTAAAGATTGTATGGGATTAGAAAGGCGGTGGTCCGTAATCTCCCTTTGGGACGCGGGGTGAAGCGTCTTATTTTTGTGTCCAAAACGTGAAGACATAAAAAGCTCAGGGAGCCTGTCGAGGCGAAACGGAGGTAGAAAGAATGAAGTGCAGAATGAATTTACAGCTTTTTGAAGACGGTGCAGGAGCTGGCTCTGTAAATACACAGAGTGGAAATACCGGGACTGGAAATGGCGGCCAGAATACCGCTGGGAGTGCTGCCGGTGCACATGGAACCGGAACGTATACCTATGAGCAACTGGAAGAAATCGCAAACGCAAGGGTAGAAAGGTCAGAAAGAACAGCACTTGCTAATTTCTTCCGCAGTCAGGGAATGACGGAGGCAGAGGTTACACAGGCTATTTCTGATTTTAAAACACAGCGTGCGGCAAACCAGCCGAATACAGAACAGTTGCAGCAGGAAAGAGACAATGCCCTGAAAAAAGTAGAACAGATGGAACAGGAAAAGGTACTTACTTCTAAAGGAGTTAAAACAGAAGATCTGGACTATGTCATGTTTAAAATCTCCAAAATGGTGGATGAAAAGACAGATTTCAAGAAAGCTGCTGAGAAATTCTTGAAGGAAAATCCACGGTTTACGGGGCAGTCATACCGGGTAGTAAGTACAGGAGTACAGACCGGAGGGGCGGAAGGAACAGAAAAAGGAAACGATTCTATTAATGCAGCAATCAGAAGAGCTGCAGGGAGGTAAAAGATGAACAGAAACAGAATGAATCTTAGATTATTTGAAAATGATGCAAAATTAATTGACAGAAGCGGTGCTGACACACTGATTCCAGAGGAAAGAGCAAGAGAGATTATCCAGGGTGTGGTGACACAGTCTGCTGTACTCTCAAGAGGTCGGAGACTTCCGAACATGTCCAGCAAAACCTATAAAATGCCAGTCTTGGACATGTTGCCGATGGCATATTTCGTAAATGGTGATACTGGACAGAAGCAGACAACCAAAATGGCATGGGACAAGAAATTTATTACTGCGGAAGAAATTGCGGTAATTATTCCAATCCCAGAGGCTGTTCTGGATGACTCCGAATATGACATTTGGGGAGAAGTAAGACCAAGGGTAGAGGAAGCGTTTGGAAAAGTAATTGATGGTGCGGTTATCTTTGATGTAAACAAACCTTCTACCTGGCGTGACGGCCTGGTTGCTACTGCAACCAAAGCAGGAAGTGTAGTAACCTTAGGTGCAAGCGACCCTCTGTATGACAAAATCATGGGCGTGGATGGCGTGATTGCTAAAGTAGAAGAATCGGGCTTCTTCGTAACCGGACATATGGCGGATATTTCCATGAGAGCAAAATTGAGAGGATTAAAAGACAGCACAGGACAGCCAATCTTTAAATCTGATATGCAGAACGGAACTACCTATAGCTTGGATGGTTCCCCGATGAACTTCCCGAATAACGGTGCGTTTGACAAATCAAAAGCTCTGATGATTTCCGGGGACTTTTCTCAGCTAACTTATTCTATCCGTCAGGATATTACCTTTAAACTGTTTACAGAGGGCATTGTACAGAATACAGATGGAAGCATTGCTTACAACCTTATGCAGCAGGATATGGTAGCATTAAGAGCAGTTATGCGTCTTGGCTGGGAGATTCCGAATCCGATTAATTCCTTGCAGCCGAACAAAGCAAAACGCTGCCCATTTGCGGTATTAAAGGCGGGGGAGTAATCCCCTCCGACAATACTGCCTTACCTGCCGGAGGAAGCAAGAGAAAGGCAAGGGTGAAAAAGAATGATAAAGGTGACGTTTGATTTTTATGTAAATGAATATGGCGGAAAGGTCATTCCAGATGATTTGGAATTGAAACAACCGGTTTTGAAAGCAAATACCTACCTGAAAAATCTTATGCACCAGGAGCCAAAGGAAGAGGCAATGGAACTTATTAAGATGTGCCTGTGTGAAGTAGCAGAATTAATTTATCAGGAAGACTGCAGAAAGGCGGAACACGGTGGCAGAGAGATACAATCTGAGAATACAGATGGATATTCTGTAACATATGCCACAGAAGCTGAGGCTGGAAAAATCGCCACAAATTCTTTGCAAACAAAAGTTTATGCCGTAATTAGACGATACCTTTCTGGCACTGGACTTTTATATGTGGGGGTGAATTGCAATGCTTACAAATGCAGAGATTACGATTTTTAACCGCTTTCCAAACAGGGAAGAAAAGAAAATCATTTATGTTCCTCATGTAATACCGCATGTCTGGTTCCATACAAATCAGAAAAGCAGTGTTGGGGAGCGTGGGTTGTCCAGTGCAGATGAGTATAAAATCAGGATTCCCTATGAGGAATGCAGTACATGGCTTCCAGAGAATGATTTTAAAGAGCTTGCAAATTCCAAAGGACACTGGACTGTACAGAATGGGGATTTTTTTCTGGTTGGAAATTGGAACAAAGGAACAGTGAGAGGAATTGATGAAATCAAAAAGAAGTTCTCAGGAACGGTTGGAAAAGTACTCAGCCATTCTGAGAACTTTTTTGGTTCTTCTAAGCACATACGGATAGGCGGTGGTTCCTAAATGGCAAAGATTAAACTGCAGATAGACCCTACAGACAAAATTCTTTTAAAGAGAAATCTGAATAAAAACGGGAAAGGCCAGAGGTTCTTTACTCACGAAGTAAGGCGATTATCTACGCCTTATGTACCATTCTTATCCGGGTATCTGTCGAATGGCTCTGTAACAGAAACACCAGGTACGATTACCTATAACGCTCCTTATGCAAGGCGGCAATATTATGAGAACAAGGGAAAGAACAGAACAAAGCACCCACAGGCCGGAAGCCATTGGACAGAAAGATGTTGGGCTGACCGCGGGAAAGAGATTGTACAGGCAACTGCAAAGTTCTGTGGAGGGAAAGCAAAATGAGTATTGCAGGGAAAATTACGGATTTTATTAAGACATGCCCGTTTTTACAGGATTTTGAAAGCATGTTCCCGAAGGTGGATTTCGACAATCTGGAAGAAGATGCAACTGCATATTGTATAGAAAGCACTCCGGCAGAGCCAATTTTGAAGCGCTATACCAATGGCGATACCCTTCGGCAATATGTTTTCTCCCTTTGCTCCAGGGAATGGTACGGACCAGAAGAGAACCAGGATACCTCAGAGTTCTACGAGAAATTCGCGGACTGGTTGGAGGAATGCACAGAAAATGGCACGCTTCCGCAATTACCTGGGAAATTGGAAAGCAAATCTATCCGGGCAACCACAGATGGTTATTTATATGCGGCACAGGAAAATAAGTGCCAGTACAGAATACAATGTCAATTTGTTTATTATAAACGGAGGTAGAGAGAATGAGAAAAATGAATTTACAGCTTTTTGAAACTACACAGAAAGGAGTTGTTGGACGCTGGCAGCACCCAGGATATCTGGATGTATCTGGAGGGGCAAGCCAAGCACAGTATGAGCTTCTTGGTTTTGGAGTAACACAGTTGGATGATTCTCCGTCCGCACAAACATCTTCTAAACGCTATGTGAATCAGAAATCGGCAACACAGACCATTGGTTCTTACGAATGGACCGCACCTTTAGAGTTTGACTTGATTCGTTCCGAGAAGGCGATTGAATTTATTGCCGGTATTGGAGAAAACGAAAAGACAGGTGCAGAAGCAGAAACTTACTACGTCTTGGTTTACCTTGAGAAACCGGTAGCAGAAACAGAAGGAAGCTATGAAGCAAAAAGAAGAAAGGTTGCTGTAGAAGTATCCGAATTCTCTGATAACGATGGAGAAATGCAGGGTTCCGGAAATCTTCTGGCTGTTTCCGACTGGGAAATCGGAACTTTTGACACGAAAACTAAGGCATTTAAAGCGAAGGGGGAGTAATTCCCCCTGTTAAAAAAGCCTTGAGTAACAGGGTGGCGGCAAAAGGCAGGAGAAAGGAGAAAACACATGAAGATTAACGGAGTGGAGTTAGAATTTGAATTATTTGATGCAGACAGCGAAGAATTGAAGAATCGGTATTTCCAGGAATTGGAGAAAATGAAAACAATCAAAGCCGATATGCCAGATGGGACAGAGCGTGAGAAATCCGTTTATCTGTGTCGGAAGGTGAAGGGATTATTTGACCATGTGTTTGGCGAAGGAATGGGAGAAGAAATCTGCGGAGCTGGAAACAATGCGTTGTTATGCATGAGAGCCTACAGGCAGTTAGTACATGAACAGATTCGGCAGCAGAATGAGTATGAGGAGATTCTTTCCAGTCTGAGGTGATAACGTGAATGTGTTAATGGAGAAATTTCCAAAAGAACTGGAAATACAGGGAAAATGTTGTTCCATAGGCTGGGATTTCCGCACTATCCTGTCCTGCAATGAAATGATAGAACAATGCCGGAATGAAATCACAGAAGGAGAATTATTAAAAATCCTGGAAACATTTTATAAGAACTGCAGGCATTACACGGAAGAACATGTGGAAAAGATGTTTTGGTTCTTCTCCTGTGGAAGAGAAAAGGAAAAGAAGATTTTTCCAAGAAAGATTGCGGGAATTAATGATAAACAGCCATTTGACTTTGAAAAAGATGCAGAGCTTATTTACGCAGGATTCCAGCAACAGTATGGCATTGATTTGCAGACCACAGAAATGCACTGGTGGCGCTTCATGATTCTTCTGGAAAATCTGGGAGAAGGAACCCGTCTTTCTAAAGTGATTGAGTACAGGACAAGGGACACATCTTCTAAACACCTATCTAAGGAAGAGCGGTCTTTTTATAAGGCTATGCAGCAATATTATGGTTTAGACAGAAAATACAGCAAGCAGGAAGATGAGATACTGAAAAAGATTGAGGAAGCTCTTATGAAAGGCGAAGATATTACAGAGCTATTAAGAGGTGGTGAGTAAATGGCAGATGGAAAAGTGGTTATTGAGACAGATCTGGATTCTTCCGGGATAGAGAAAGGAATTTCGAAACTTGGAAGTTTGACTACTAAAGGCTTAAAAACAGCCGCAACAACCATTACCGGAACAGCAGTTGCCCTTGAAGGAATTGGTATTGCGGCTGTGAAAGCCGGTTCAGATTTTGAAGCACAAATGTCCCGTGTAAAGGCTATCTCAGGAGCGGCTGGGACAGAATTTGAAAAGTTAAAAGACCAGGCAATTCAGCTTGGTGCAGATACTTCTTTCTCTGCCAGTCAGGCGGCAGAAGGTATGGAGAATCTAGCGGCTGCCGGATTTACAACGAATGAAATCATGGAAGCCATGCCGGGGCTTTTGGATATGGCGGCGGCCTCTGGTGAAGATTTAGCTAACAGTTCTGAGATTGCAGCATCTACATTAAGGGGCTTTGGCCTAGAAGCAGAAGAAGCGGGGCATGTAGCGGACGTACTGGCGGAAAATGCAAACCGCACGAACGCAGCAGTATCCGATACCGGAGAAGCAATGAAATACGTGGCGCCTCTTGCCAGGGCAGCAGGTATTAGCTTTGAGGAAACAGCGGCAGCTATTGGTATTATGGCAAATGCTGGTATCAAGGGTTCCCAAGCAGGGACTACGTTAAGAGGGGCAATCTCCCGTCTATCCAAGCCTACAGACGATATGAGAGATGCTATGGAAGAATTAGGAATTTCCTTCTATGATTCCAACGGAAAAATGAAGTCCTTGAGTGAGCAGGTAGGCATGCTTGAGGGCGCATTTGGCGGCATGACAGATGAACAGAAGAATAACTACCTTGTAACTCTGTATGGACAAGAAGCACTATCCGGTATGCTGGCTCTGATTAATGAAGGCCAAGGAAGCCTTACGGATTTAACGAAATCCTATGAGAACTGTGATGGAAGCGCCAAAAAGGCTGCTGATACCATGAGGGATAACTTAAAAGGTGCTATAGATGAACTTGGAGGTTCCGCAGAAAGTCTGGGTATTGTTTTTTATGAAGAGGTATCTGGGAGTTTGAAAGATACTGCTGAATCCGCAACAGAAAGTATTAATAACATCACAAAAGCCTTTCAGGACGGTGGAATGGAAGCTGCCATTGATGCGGCTGGTGATGAATTTGCAAATCTGGCTGTGAAGGCAGCAGAACACGCCCCTGATATGGTAGACGTTGCTATTGATTTTATTCAGTCTTTTACAGACGGGATTGTGGATAACAGAAAAAAACTGTTAGGTGCAGCCGGTGATATAGCAGAGACGTTAGCCGGTGGATTAGCCGACTTGCTTCCAGACGAACTGGAACGCCCGGTAGATGCGGCTATTGATGCTATCTCAGATTCTTTAAATTCCGGAGGGTTAAAAAAGGCAGGAAAAACACTTGTTACAACTTTTGACAATCTGGTAGATGCGGCGGGAAATCTTGCAGAAAAAGCATTGCCTCCTTTAACAAAAGGGTTAGACTTGGCAGCAGAAAATCTGGATGTGCTTGCGGCATCTGCGGCAGCCGCATTTACAGCATTTAAGGGATATAAAGTAGTAAAAGAAACAAGTAGCGTGCTCAGCAAAGGAACAAAGGCATGGAAAGCGGCTTCGGATGCAGTAGATGTATTTAATGCGGCTCAGTTAATTGCAATGGAATCCGGGATTAAATCCAATGCAACCCTAACAGCAGGACAGACGGTAATTGGCTTATTGACTGGTAAAATCACTCTTGCAACAGCCGCACAGACTGCATGGAATGCGGTTATGAATGCAAATCCCATAGGATTGGTGATTACAGCGGTTGGGGCATTGGCGGCTGGATTGACAGTATATAAGTTAGCTACGGATGATTCTAAGGAATCTCAATATGCATTAACAGAAGAACAAAAGAAGGCCAATGAGGAAATCCATAAACAATATGAGGCTTACAAGGAATTGGATTCTGCAAGAAAAGAAGCTATGGAAAGTGTTAATGCAGAATATGGCTATCTCACAGAGTTGAACAATGAACTTAAAGGCTTGGTAGATTCCAATGGACAGGTAAAAGCTGGATATGAGGACAGAGCGAATTTCATTGTTAATCAGCTTTCAGAAGCACTTGGTATTGAAAAAGAAAAAATATGGGAAATTATCCAGGCCAATGGCGATTTAGGGACATCTATAGATCAGATTATCGAGAAAAAGAAAGCGGAAGCTCTTCTGGTGGCAAATGAAGAAGCGTACACAGAAGCAATAAAAAACAGAGCTGATGCATTAAAGAAATACACAGACCAGACAGCAGAATTTGAAACCGCACAGAAAAACTATAACAGTACCCAAGAAGCTGCAAATAAAGTAATGGATGAATATTATTCATTACTACAAACATCTCCAGATGCAGCAAATGCGTATTTATTAGCAAGTCAAAGTATTTTAAAGGAAGCGGATGAGGCAGAAGCAGCATTTAAAGAGCAAAAGAAAAGTTTAAAAGAAGCAGAGGGAGCTTATGTTGAATACAATGCTATAATTCAGAACTATGAGGGACTGTCCAGTGCAATCATATCTGGTGATGCTACCAAAATCAGTGAAGCAATGTTAAATATCCAGAACAGCTTTATTACTGCTGAAAATGGTACAAAAACCAGCTTAGAAAACCAAGTGAAGAATATGCAAGAGAATTATGCCGCATTAAAGCAAGCTGTTGAAGATGGAGTACCAGGCGTCACACAATCTATGGTAGATGGGGCCAAGCAAATGGTCGAAAAATCTAAAATAGAATTAGATAAGTTTCAAGAAAGAGCAAAAGAATCTACAGGGAAAGCTGGGGACAGTGCCGCTCAAGGATTTGCAGAAAAAACGCCTGCTATAGTAAGTGCTGTTGAAATAGCCGCACAATCGGCAATGGAAAAATTAAATTCTAAATCACCGGAATTTCAACAAAGCGGTAAAAACTCAGGGGATTCACTTAATCAAGGTTTATCCAGTACAAAGCCGGCAATCGACGCAACTTCTCAAGATATATCGAATTCTTTAAATGAGAAATTAGGTTCAGCGGATACGCAATCCACAGGAGCAAGAAAAACAAGTGAGTATAATCTAGGGCTTGGAAGTAATAAAGGTCAAATTGATATTACGTCGAAAAATATTGCGAAATCTTCTGTTACGTTGTTAGGTAGTGAAAATACAAAAAATACTGGAGCAAAAAAAAGCTCAGAATATAACAGCGGTCTTGGAAGTAACAAAAGCGCTGTTGATTCTACTTCAAAAACGTTGTCAAATACAGCAAATAAATCAATGGCTTCCTCCGATACAGGCAGTACAGGAAAGAAACAATCAAGCAAATATGTAGATGGAATATTAAGCAAAAAAAGTGCATCCGAATCAGCCGGAAAAAGCTTGGCAAACAAAGCGGATTCCGGAGCAAAATCAGTGGATGGAAGCAGTGCAGGTTCTGGTTTTGGCTCTGGTTTTGTTTCTGGTATTAATAGCTGGATTGGAAGCGCAGTAAATGCAGCAGCCAATCTTGCGGCAAGTGCTTTAGCGGCGGCAAAAAATTTCCTTGGTATTCACTCTCCGTCAAGAGAGATGAAAGCTGTTGGTAAATATTTCGGACAAGGCTTTGAACAGGGTATAAAAGGAGAAGAAAAACAGGTACAGAGAACATCTGAAAATCTTTCCAGAATTGCCTTAGAATCCATGGACATGTCCGCTATTACAGAGCGTATGCATGAAGTCATGGCAATGAACACAAATCGTGTTACAAGGCAGATAACAAGCCAAAATATCCATGTGCAGCATGCGATTTCAAATGATAGCAATAGATTGTCGGAGAGAGAAGCAAGGATAATCGGAAAAGCAGTAGCAGATGTTGTAAATGACCGTATGGAAGAATTTAAGTTCATTTTCAAAGACCGGGAACTTGGAAGAGCGATAAGGGAGGCTTTAAAATGAGGATTTACTATGAAACTGGAAAAGGAAAAGAAAAAATCTATTTGGACCAGCCCCCTTACTGGATGCAGACCGGAGACTTTCTAGATTATCTCTGGGAGTATGAGTTGTCTGGAAAACGTGTTGGGAAATTGCGAAAAACCGTACAGGAAAAAGAATTTACCATAACTGTTTTTGGGAATACGAAGGAGCAGTACGCAAAGAACCTTAATCTTCTGCATGAGGCTCTTGAGAAAGATATCTTAGAAAATACCCCAGGCAGGTTCTACTTTGGAGAGTATTACTTGTCCTGTTACATTTTTGCCAGTGAAAAGACCGAATGGGAGGGCTTTTCTTATTCCATGGACAATACCTTCCGGCTAATACAAACAGACCCGTCCTGGATAAAAGAAACCTCCTACCAGTTCCACCAACAGCAGCTTCCTGTAAAAGAGCCGGATATCCAATATCCTGTAATATCCGGTGGAACATACAGCGAAAAAGCGCTTGAGAACCAGGCAGTACTGGGGGAATTTCCCTTTGATTTCGCAAGGACATCTGATATCAAAATTGAATACCCCATGTTTGGATTCCCTTTCGACTTTGTAGCGACCAGCTACGGAAGAAGAACCATAAACAATCCGTCTTTTGCAGACAGCAACTTTATCCTGACTGTTTACGGATTTGCAGACAATCCAAGCATCATGATTGGCGGGCATCCGTATACCGTATATGCAACCATCTACGAAGGAGAGCGCATGGTAATCAACAGCGTGGACAGAACGGTTTTAAAAATTGGAAGGATGGGAGAAGTAACCTCCCTGTACAATTCCAGGGAGAAAAACATATCGGTATTCCAGAAAATCCCATCCGGAGCGCATGTCATGACCTGGCCGGGAAGCTACGGAATAGACCTTACACTACTAGACGAAAGGAGCGAACCAAAATGGAGTTTCTGATTTGCGATAAAAACAAGATGGAATTAGGAGGAATCCCGAACAACGTTGCTATAGATTTCGATATCGGGGACACTAACGATGTGGAAATAACATGCGAAAGGGGATTCTTGGATTTTGGAATGTACCTGATTTGCCCAGGAACAGAGTACGGTGCCATGATAGAAGAACTGGATTCCTGGACCAGTGACAGCAAGGAAACCTGGATGGGGAACTCTTTTCGAAGATTCTTAAAGGAAATCGTGATAGAACCGCCTGCCGGTGAAGATTACCGCGTAGTTTCCGGGGACGCTCACGATATCATGAGGGAGCTTTTGAAAGATTCTTATGACCAGTTTTTTACCATTCCGGAAAGCCCAAGCGGCATTACGATGGAGAACTACAAGTTTGACCGCTACACAGATGCTTTAACCGGATTTGGCAAGATGCTGGAAAAGGAAAATGCAAGGATTAATATCGAGATTCAGCAGGGAGGCCCGAATGAGCCTTTTTTTGTTGCCCTTTCTGCAGTCCCTATCCAGAACCTGTCGGAAGAGGTAGAGTTTTCCCAGGACAGCCGGATTGCCATTAACCTAAAGGAATCCAGGCGTGGAATCAATCACCTTATCTGCCTTGGCAAAGGGGAATTAAAAGACCGCCAGGTGGTGCATTTGTATGCGCAGCTAGACGGAAGTATTTTACAGGACAAGAAGTATTACACAGGCTTACAAGAGCGCACAGAGGTATATGACTACAGCAGTGCAGAAACCCTGGAGGATTTGATTTCAAACGGGAAGAAGCGTTTAAAAGAGCGCATGAGTTCCAAGGCTATGAAGATGAAGGTACAGGGCATTAACGTCCAGATCGGGGACATTGTTGCCGGAAGGGACTATGAGACCGGCCTCCATCTGCAGAAACCGGTTGTACAGAAGATTGTAAGCGTAGAAAACGGAGTTATCACCATAGAACACAAAGTGGAAGGAGAAGAATAATGGCAGTAAAACTTGTAACAGGCTATAAAGGAAAAGACCATGTAACGGCAGAACAGTGGGCAGACTTCAACCGGGGGATTTTCGGGGATGCGGCAATCCTTCCGGTGGGAAACAAGATGGAGACCGCCATCCAGACCGCGAACCAGATTACCATTAAAGATGGCGTGGCGGTGATGGATGGAAGGCAAATCTATATTGGATATGGGGAATCTGAAAACATCTCCATCCAGTCTGGCACACAGGGGATGTTGAGAAGGGACATTGTTGTGCTGGAATACACCAGGGACGAAGATACCGGGGTAGAAGATGTACAGTTTAAGGTAGTAGCCGGAACGCCATCCTCCGGAAGCGCAGAAGACCCGGCAATTAACAACATGGACATCCGTACCGGCGTATCCGTAAGCCAGAAACCATTTTGCCGGGTGCGGCTGAATGGTACCGCAATCGAGGGCGTGGATTCCCTAGTGCAGTTGAAAGAACTTAGCCCGCATGCATTTGCGGCTGTGGTGGACAACTTGGAATCCGAAGACGAAAACCTGGCCCTTAGTGCAAGACAGGGCATGGAACTGAAAAAGATGATAGATAACAGGAAAATGACAAAGCTGTGGAGCGGGTCTGCGGGGAATGGACAGGAAGCCTTCCTGAGTGAAGACATTGATAAATTTAACTTTATTACCCTGGTCTTCCGGAAAGAAAACAAGACCTACCACAACGCTACGTTTCTTACGTCTATGATTTTAAAGACAAACGAAACAAATACTGCACAGCAGATTTTATTCCAGAACGCCGACGCCAGCATTTTTATGGAATCAGGGAATAAGAAATATCTGCATCTGTGGTGTAGCAGCAACCTGGCGCTGATTGAGGTGTACGGACATTAACAGAGGTGATGAGATATGGTAATAGTAGCATTTAAACCAGGGGAAAAGGAAATAAGCAAGTACGAAGAACTGGACCAGTACGATTACGGCCAAATCCTCCGCATCCAGGGCCTCAATCTCCCGCAGGCGGTAGAGATACACTTTGCATTGCAGAAAACAGGAGGAACATCCAAAACCCGTATTGGAATTACAAAGGACGGCGTAACAGATGTACCGATTCCGGACAGCATGTTGGAAAATGAGGATGAAACGAAGGATTATGATATCTATGCGTTTATCTACATTACGGACGAGACCAGCGGGCAGACGGAATATAGGATTACGCTGAAAGTAAAGGCAAGACCAAAGCCGGAAGCCTTTGACCGCCCGGAGGATGCAGAAATTTTCAAAGAAGCAATCAAAGCAGTAAATGAATCCGCAGCACGTTCCGCAGAATCCGAGAAGCAGGCAGAGGGCTGGGCACATGGAAGAGAGGACTTGCCGGAAAGAACACAGGATAATGCGAAATATTATTCTGATCAGGCAAGAGAAGATTCTATGAAAACAGATGCAGACAGAAAAGAGGTCGGAAGACTTGTAGAATCTGTATCCGGGATAGGCGAACAGGTAGAAAAGGTAGAGGGTCTTACGAAACAGGCACAGACATCCGCTACAAATGCAGCTCTGTCGGAACAGGCCGCAAAAGAATCTGAGAACAATGCTGCACAGGCCAGGGCAGGGGCAGAGGTAGCAGAGGACAATGCAGAACTGGCAGCACAGAGGGCAGAACAGGATAAACTTATCGTAGAGCAGACAAAAAACATTGTGAAACAGATGGGGCAGGAAGTCTTAGATAATAAGAATCTTGTAGATGAGACGGCACAGGATTTTGATTTAAAGGCACAGCAAGCCCTTGCAGATGTGAACAACGCCGGACAAACACAGACAGAGCGTGTGCAAACTGCCGGAAATGATGCTGTAGAATCTGTTAAGGTAGCACAGGGTACGGCTACAAGGGCGGTAGAGACAGCAAAGACCGAAGCAATTAAAGTAGTACAGACAGAAGGAGCAACCCAGGCCGGGAATGTCTCCGCAGAAGGAGAAAAGCAGGTACAAGCTGTACAGGGTGCTGCACAGGAGATTATGGCGGACCGGGAGCAGATACAGATGAACAAAGAGGGAGTTGCTAAACTAAAGGAAGATATAGGAAATAAAGCTCCTGCAATAATAAAAAAAGCATCAGGAAAAACTATCATTATAAATGATTCTTCGAACCTTCCAATAAAAGCATTGTCTGGAACAGGAAAAATCATAATTACAGGGAAGAATATTCTTAAGGCAGAAAAGAGAAATGAATTCATTCCATTCGAAGCAAAAGCTGGTACGCTATTTACACTTATCACCAACGGAGAATTGAGCGAAGGTGGGAATATTAAGTTTATAGATGAAAATGGTGAGGGAGTGTGGTTCCCTATTGATAAAGGGGCTACAAAAAAGTCTTCAACAATAAAAAAGAACGTAAAAGGGTATGTGAATTTGCTTTCTCCAAAAGAGGGACTGAAATACTGTTTTTCTGTTGGGGAAAATGATAAATACGAAGAGTATGTGGAACAAGTGATTACTGCTCCAGTTGATAGCGAGCAATTAAAGGCAATTCACACAAATTACCCTACAACCGTGCTGACATCAGAAAACGAAATATCTGTTGAGTATGTAGCGGATACGGAAGCATATATCGGAAAGAGAATTAAAGAAGAGAATCAATCCCTGCAAAAACAAATCCTCGAAATTCAAAACGCTTTAATTAGTCAGAAAATTTCGGGGGGGGGTATAATCCAAGTTAAAGACAGTGCAAAGTTACCGATTCAGAATCTGAGAGTATTCGGTAAGAGTGAGCAGAACGGTGTTCCGTCGCTGGATGCCCCGGTTCCAATTGTGAATGTCGGAGAGAAAGGTAATGTCAATATAGCTATTGACGGACAACCACAACAGAAATTATATATTTCCACTCCAAATGACTTGCCAGGAATAAAAGTAGATTCCAGTGGAAACTACACAGATGAAAATGGGCAGCAGTGGATATGCGATTTAATCAATTTTAAAAGTGGAAAATATTTACAGAGAATATATAAGAATATATTAGACGGAACGGAAACTTGGAAGACTTGGGGAGTAGGAAACGGAACACCAGACAATACTGGATTTTATTTAAATAGTAACGAAGACCAACATATGTTGAATAGAGCCGCAATGAGCAATGTCTTACCGTATAACATGGGAGCGTGGAACGGATCTGATGTTGGATGCAATGCAGGTCCATACATAATGATGAGTGTGAAAAATTCAGACTTGCTAGACACGACAACTAACGAGAAAGCTCTTCAATCATTTAAAAACTATCTGGCTCAGCAGAAAGAAAAAGGGACACCGGTGATTTTTTATCGTGCACTAAAAATTCCAGTCGAAAGAGACTTAACACCAGAAGAAATCAAAGCATTTAAAGCACTCCATACCAATTATCCAACTACTGTAATTACTAACGATGAAAACGCAGGCATGGAACTTACATACACTGTCGACACAAAATCTTATGTAGATAGCAAGATTGCAACTCTTAGCAAAGCAATACTATAAAGAAAGGAAGAATCATATGTACGAAATTTTTAAAAATGTAATTAATTCTAAAGAATATTCCTTAGAGGATATCTTAAAGAAAATCGATACAAAGTGGGTGCAGAGTGAAATTACAGATGAGCAGAGAGATGAACTTATTACACTGGCTCAGGCAAATGCAGACCCTTCACATTCAAACGCTCCATTGCAGAAGCAGATTGAAGAAATTGCAAAGAAGCAGCTTACACTGGAAGAAACAGTAACTACTTTAAGTGCTACAGTACAGAAAATCAAAGAAACTGTAGAAAGTGGAGGTACTATTGTTCCAGAACCAGAACCAACACCACAGGAAGAATATCCTGCATGGGAACCTTACAATGGAATCCCACCAGTTAAATACCAAACAGGTTCGAAAGTATCCCACAACGGAAAGAAATGGGAATCTATGGTGGACAACAACGTCTGGGAGCCTGGAGCATTTGGTGTTGGTGATACTATCTGGAAAGAAATCATGCAGTAAACTAAAGGATTATATAGTTAAGCAAACAGGGAAGGAAAATACATATGGAAATACGTGCAAGACCTTAATGGGTCTTATTTTTATGTAAAAAACGAAGAGAGGAAAGCGAGGATATGAAGAAAATGAATTATGCAGATGCGATTATTGACGGATACAATGCGGCAGTTGGTGCAATTGTAGCAGTGTTATCTTACATTTTAGGAGAACACTGGGTATTGTTTGTAGCCTTCCTCCTGCTCAATGTGGCAGATTGGCTAACAGGATGGATGAAAAGCCGCATGGCAGGGAAAGAAAACTCCATGAAGGGCTGGAAAGGTATTTTAAAGAAACTGGGATACTGGCTCATGATTATGGTAGCGTTTGGAGCAGGTGCCGTATTTATTGAAATCGGAAAGACTATAGGAATTGACCTGGGGATTACAACACTCCTGGGATGGTTCGTACTGGCCAGTTTGTTAATAAACGAAATCAGATCCATCTTAGAAAATTTTGTAGAAGCTGGATTTAATGTACCTAGGATATTAATCAAAGGTTTAGAAGTAGCAGATAAAGTTGTGAATAAGGATAACCAGGAGGGCGAATAAAGCCCTCCATTTTGTTGCGCCGGCGCAACCGGCGGCAGAAAGGAGAATTTATGAAATACACAGAAACAGACATGGAAATGATTAAAAGCTTTGCGTATGGTTACACACCAGAACAGGTAGCAGAAAGCTATGGTATTTCGGTGGAGGATGCCAGAAACATGCAGAAAAACAATGCAAAGGAAATTGAAGAGAGAAAAGCAGAACTCACAAAAGGAGGGTACATGTAATGGCATTAAAAGGAATTGATGTAAGCCAGTGGCAGGGAAACATTGATTGGCAGAAAGTAAAAAGTGCAGACATACAATTTGCCATGCTTCGTGCCGGATATGGCCGGAATAACTTAGATACAAAATTCCACAGAAACGCCCAGGGAGCAATTGCAGCTGGCATCCCAATCGGACTGTACTGGTTTTCCTATGCCCTAAATGTGGAGATGGCAAGAAGGGAAGCCCAGTATGCTGTAGAAGTGGCAAAGAAATATAAAATCACCTGGCCGATTGCCTATGACCTGGAATATGATACCGTATCCTATGCGGACAAGAATGGTGTGGCTATTACAAAAATCCTGGCTACACAGATGGCTGTTGCATTTTGTGAAGAGATTAAACGTCTGGGATATATCCCTATGGTTTATACAAATCTTGATTATCTGAACCGATATTTTGATAGAAGCAAGCTCCCATATGAGCTGTGGTATGCACAGTATGCATCCACGGCCTCTGTAGCAGATAAGGAAATCTGGCAGTACAGCAGTAAGGGAAGTGTGCCTGGGATTGCAGGGAATGTGGATATGAACCATGGGTATAAAGATTATGGAAATGGCGGAGATTCTAAGCCGGATCCAGCACCAACACCAAGCCCTGCTCCATCCGGCACAACATTAAATCTGGCAGTTGCAGTTATGCAGGGTAAATATGGTGCAGGACAGGATAGAAAGAACGCCCTCGGCACCAGATACCAGGAAGTGCAGGATTTTATTAATCATATTGCTGGTGCGTCTACTGACACCTTGGTAGCGGAAGTTATGCAGGGCAAATATGGCAATGGAAAGACCAGAGAGATTGTCCTTGGAGGCAAGTACAAAGCAGTACAGGACAAGATTAATGGAAAAGGCAGCGGAGCTGTGTATTATACAGTACGATCAGGAGATACCTTATCTGGTATTGCTGCTAAATACGGAACGACATACCAGAAACTTGCACAGATGAACGGTATTGCAAATCCAAACAAGATTTACGCAGGACAGAAACTTAGGATAAAATAAAAGAAAAATCCTCCCAGACTGGCAATCTGGGAGGGAATATTGTATCATCTTCGTGTTGCATTTCGTGTTGCATCGTGTTGTATAATGGTGTAAATGTTTCGTTCTTGGTACAATCGAAAAAGTAAAGAATCCAGTATTTATGCGATGTTTTGCGTGTACGTGAAAAGAGTTTCTTCTATATAAAAAGCGGTACAGGGGTTCGAGTCCCTCATCCCCTGCTGTAAAAGCCCAGTACTTACTGGGTTTTTTTGTTGTTCTAAAGTCGTGAGTAATCAAAATAGTAATCAGAATTGTAAACCAATTCCACACAAATTCAACAAAATTATTTTAAATATGACAAAGTTCTTAATTTTTTGTTAGGTTTCTGATTTTTTCTTGGTTTCGGGGAAAAATATGCTATAATAGCCCATAGTTATTATGGAAAATATTGAGAAGACAGGGGTTTTATAGAATGAAAAAGAAATTTGTCATAGGATGTACGGTGGTTGTTTTAGCACTGGGAATTGCATATGGCGCGGGCACATTTTATTATAAAGATAAATTTTTTCCGGGAACTTCCATTAATGGAATGGACTGTGGAAATCTGACAGCAAAGGAAACGGAAGAAAGAATCAGAAAAAATGTAGAAGATTATTCTCTGGAACTTCTTTTTAAAGAGGACAAGAAGGAAACGATTCAGGGAAGTGAGATTGCGTATCAATATGTGCCGGATGGAAGTATTGCGAAATTACAGGAAAAACAGAATACATTCTTGTGGATAACAGGTGTTTTTGGTCAGAAAAGAGAGTATCAGGCAGAAGAAGAGATTCAATTTGATGCAGAGAAATTGAAGGGAAAATTAGAAACGCTGGAGCCTATGCAGGACGGAAATATGGCGCCTCCCACCAATGCTTATATTGCCTTTGAGAATAATCAATTTGTAATAAAAGATGAAACAACTGGCACAGCTTTAAATAAAGAAGCAGTGATAGAAACAGTAAAATCAGCAGTAGAAAAAAGTGAGAGAAAATGGTCTGCAGAAGAGGCAGGAGTCTATCAAATGCCTTCTGTAACAAAGGAAGATGCTACGCTGAAACATCAGCAGGAGGTATGGAACAGTTGTGCGGCTGTTACAGTAACGTATACCTTTGGGGATAAAAAAGAGCTGTTAGACGGCATGGTTGTAAAGGACTGGATGACTTATGATGAGGCTGGTAATTATGTAGAGAATATCCCAAATTTACAAAAGAACATAAGAGCGTATGTAAATGCTTTAAGTGAAAAATATAACACGGTGGGACGTTCCAGAACCATTACCAGCACTGCCACAGGACAGCCTGTACAGGTAGATGGAGGAAGCTATGGCTTTCTGATTGACACGGAAAAAGAGTGCAGGCAGCTTCTTGCAGATATCCAGTCCCATGCAAATACTGTAAGAGAGCCAATATATGCCAGAGCTGGCGTTGCCTATGCAGAAAATGACATTGGCAATACTTATGTGGAGCTTGATTTGACAGCGCAGCATCTTTGGTACTACAAAGATGGAACCATGATTATGGATACGGATTTTGTTTCTGGTACTTATTACAATGCAGACAGGAGAACACCTGGAGGAACCTATTATCTTTATTACAAACAAAGAGACCAGGTGCTGCGCCCGGCGCCGAATCCTGATGGAAGTTATGACTATGAGTCCCCTGTAGACTACTGGATGCCCTTTAATGGAGGAATCGGTCTTCATGATGCTGACTGGAGATGGAAATTTGGCGGTAGCATTTATCTGTATAGCGGTTCTCATGGCTGTATTAATCTTCCGGTTTCTTTTGCGGGAAAGTTCTACGAAAGTATAGAAGCAGGATGTCCTATTGTTTGCTTTTACAGATAATATGCAGGAATTTTACAGGGATTTTCTTGCAACCGGAAAATTCCTGTAGTATAATAAAGAAGAGCAAGAGACAAGAACAGAGACTGCAGCGGCGGTCTTTTGGTCTTGTCTTATTCTTTGCCTGACAGGAAACAGAAGAGAGAAGCAGAAAAAGGGGAAGCGTATGAGTCACAGATGTATGGAAGAATTTGAAGATTGTCCGGTCATTGCAGCTATTAAGGATGAAGAAGGGCTGAGAAAATGCATTCATTCAGAGATTCAGATTGTGTTTGTTCTGTATGGAGACATTTGCAGCATTGGTGATATTGTAAGCCGGTTGAAAAAGGCCGGAAAGACTGTGATGGTTCATCTTGATTTAATTACAGGATTAAGCAGCAGGGAGATTGCAGTGACATATTTGAAAGCTGTCACACATGCAGATGGGATTATTTCTACTAAACCGGCGGTCATCAGACAGGCAAAGGAAGAAGGGCTTTTTGCTATTATGCGTTTTTTTGTTATTGATTCGATTGCTTTTGACAGTATTGAGAGACAGACAGAAAGCGTACATCCGGATATGATTGAGGTACTGCCTGGTGTTATGCCTAAGATAACCCGCAGGATTTGTCAAAACAGCAGGGTTCCGGTGATTGCAGGAGGGCTGATTTCAGATAAAGAGGATATTATGGCTGCATTAAGCGCAGGCGCAGTATCCATATCTACAACCAATCAGGCAGTGTGGTTTATGTAAAAAGAGAAAAAAGAGACGCTGGAGAATGGAGACAAAGCGGAAAAAACATGGAGGTGTTCATGTTTCTTCCCCTTTGTCTTTTTTTATAGAAAAAGAAAGGAAGTATGATGATGTATGATGTTGTTGTAATCGGAGCAGGTGTAATTGGAAGTGCTATTGCAAGAGAATTATCCAGGTATGAATTAAAGACAGTAGTTCTGGAAAAGGAGGAAGATGTGTGCTGTGGTACCTCAAAGGCAAACAGCGCCATTGTCCATGCGGGTTTTGATGCAAAACCGGAAACATTAAAAGCGAAGATGAATGTAGAGGGAAGCAAACGGATGGAAGCGCTTTCTAAAGAGCTGGATTTTCCATATAAGAGAAACGGTTCTCTTGTTTTATGCTTTTCTTTGGAGGATTTGCCAAGGCTTCAGGCATTAAAGGAAAAAGGAGAAGAAAACGGGGTTCAGGGACTGGAAATTATTTCAGGAGAAAGAATCTGGGAAATGGAGCCCAATCTGTCCAGAGAGGTAAAAGCGATGCTTTATGCGCCTACAGGCGGCATTGTATGTCCCTTTAAACTAACCATTGCCCTGGCGGAAAATGCCAATGTAAATGGGGTAGAATTTCAGTTTAATACACAGGTAGAAAACATAAAAAAATGTGGAAAAGGTTATGTGGTTCAGACCAATAAAGGTGTGTTTGAGACTTCTTTTGTTGTAAATGCAGCGGGGGTTTATGCAGATGCTTTCCACAATATGGTCAGCAGGAAAAAACTCTCTATTACACCGAGAAAAGGGGAGTATTGTCTTATGGATAAAAAGGCAGGAAGCTTTGTTTCCCATACGATTTTCCAGCTTCCAACTGCCATGGGAAAAGGAGTTTTGATTACACCTACTGTTCATGGAAATCTTCTGGCAGGGCCTACTGCTGAGGATATTTCAGATAAAGAGGGTGTTCAGACTACAGCACATGGAATCGAAAAATTATCAAAACAGGCAAGAGTCAGTGCAAAAAATATTCCGCTGCATATGACTATCACTTCTTTTGCAGGGCTTCGGGCTACAGAGGCTGGCGGGGACTTTGTATTAGGAGAACCAGAGGATGCGCCTGGATTTTTTGATGCAGCGGGAATTGAGTCACCGGGGCTTTCCAGTGCCCCTGCCATTGGCTTGTATCTGGCAGAGGAAATCAGCCAAAAAGCAGGAGCAAAAAAGAAAGCAGATTTCCAGAACACAAGAAAGGATATTCCCTGTATAGCAGAGGCATCAAAAGAGGAAATACAGGCGCTGATTGCAGAAGATCCGGCTTATGGAAATGTGATTTGCCGCTGTGAAACCGTTACAGAAGGGGAGATTTTAAATGCAATCCGAAGACCTTTGGGAGCGAAATCACTGGATGGTGTGAAACGCAGAACCAGGGCAGGAATGGGAAGATGCCAGTCCGGTTTCTGCTCACCCAGAACCATGGAAATACTGGCAAGAGAGCTGGGTAAATCCCCATTAGAATTAACAAAAGCAGGAGGAGCTTCTAATCTGCTTACAGGTGTCATAAAGGAAGAGTTCATTTGAAAGGATGGAGGAAAGCATCATGATAAGATATGATTTAATTGTTATTGGGGGAGGCCCTGCCGGACTGGCAGCAGCAGTTTCTGCAAAAAAACAGGGAATCGAAAAGGTTCTGATTTTAGAACGTGACCGGGAGCTGGGAGGGATTTTGAACCAGTGTATTCATAATGGATTTGGTCTTCATACGTTTCAGGAAGAGCTTACAGGACCGGAATATGCGCAGCGTTTTATTGACCAGGCAAAAGAATATGAAGTGCCTTATAAACTAAATACCATGGTATTAGATATTACGCAGGAGAACAGAGAGAAAGTTGTTACTGCCATGAACCGGGATGAGGGACTGCTGTTTTTGCGGACAAAGGCAGTGATTCTGGCTATGGGATGCAGGGAGCGTCCAAGAGGCGCTCTTAATATTCCGGGATACCGTCCTGCCGGGATTTATACAGCAGGAACCGCCCAGAGACTGGTGAATATGGAAGGGTATATGCCCGGACGGGAAGTGGTGATTCTGGGCTCCGGTGATATTGGCCTCATTATGGCCAGGAGAATGACTCTGGAGGGCGCAAAAGTAAAAGTTGTGGCAGAACTCATGCCTTATTCCGGCGGCCTTCAGAGAAACATTGTGCAATGTCTGGAAGACTTTCAGATTCCTTTAAAACTAAGCCATACAGTGGTGGATATTCAGGGAAAGGAACGTGTCGCCGGTGTTACCCTGGCACAGGTAGATGAAAATAGAAAGCCTATACCGGGAACTGAAGAATTTTATTCCTGTGATACTCTTTTGTTATCCTGTGGGCTGATTCCAGAGAATGAACTGTCAGGAAATATGGGAGTAGCATTGTCGCGAATTACCTCCGGACCTGTGGTAAATGAGAGTCTGGAGACCAATATCCCAGGGGTATTTGCCTGTGGAAACGTACTGCATGTTCATGATTTGGTGGACTATGTTTCTGAAGAAGCGGCAAAGGCGGGAAGCCATGCAGTAGAGTATATTCGCAGATGGGAGGAGCAGGATGAGCAGAAAAAGGATGCTCCTGGCATTTCCGTTGAGACCCAGGGAGGCATTCGTTACAGTGTGCCACAGCTTATAAGGCCAGAGCATATGGAGGAGAAACTGACAGTACGATTCAGGGTAGGAGCTGTTTACCGGGACGTATATATCAGTGTGTATGTAGGAGAAAAACGAATCATTCATAAGAAGAAAAGAAAGCTGGCTCCTGGAGAGATGGAACAGGTAATATTGAAAAAATCGGATTTGACAGCAGCAGGGGAATTGGATAAAATTGTTATGAAAATAGAGGAGGCAGAAGAATGGAAACAAGAGAATTAATCTGTATCAACTGCCCTTTGGGATGTGGGCTTACGGTGACTTTAGAGCAGAAAAAAGTGATAAAAGTAGAAGGAAATACCTGTCCAAAAGGGAAGGAATATGCAGAAAAAGAGGTGACAGCGCCGGTTCGTATGCTTACTTCCAGTGTGCGTGTAAACGGCGGGGTGATGCCGGTTGTTTCTGTAAAAACAGCTTCTGCGATTCCAAAAGAAAAGATAAAAGAATGTGCAGAAGCACTGAAGTCCATAGAAGTAAAAGCTCCCATAGCAATAGGTGAGGCAGTGGTAAAAGACCTTTGCCATACAGGAGTGGATTTAGTGGCTACCAGAAATGTACAGGCTGGATAAGGAGAAACACATGCTGGATTATACAGGGAAAAATGCAGAGAAATTAAAAGAAAAAACATTATATCTCTTAGACATGGACGGAACCATTTATAACGAAAATGAAATTTTTGATGGCACCTTAGATTTTCTGGATACGATTCGGGCTCAGGGCGGAGAATACATTTTTATTACCAATAATTCTTCCAAATCAGTGGAGGACTATGTGGAAAAAGTAAGAAAAATGGGGATTCAGGCAGATAAGGAAAATTTTTATACGTCCAGCCAGGCAACTGCCATGTATCTTCAGGAGCAGTATCCGGGACAGGTGGTTTATTGTATGGGAACAGCCTCCCTGGTACAGGAACTTCGCCAGGCAGGCATTGAAGTGGTAACAGAAGCAGATGACAGGGCAACCGTGGTTCTGCTGGGCTTTGATACGGAAAATACCTCTGAAAAAATCCGAAATACCTGTATCATGCTGGGAAAGGATGTGGCGTATCTGGCAACGAATCCGGATTTAGTCTGTCCGGTAAGCTTTGGTTATATTCCGGACTGTGGATCCATGAGTATCATGTTAAAAAATGCCACAGGGAAAGAGCCATTTTTTATTGGAAAACCAGAGCCGATTATGGTAAACTGTGTATTGAAGAAACGAAACAAACGTCCTGAAGAAGCCGTGATTGTAGGAGACCGTCTGTACACAGATATTAAAACCGGTGAAAGGGCCGGGGTAGATACGATCTGTGTTTTATCAGGGGAAGCCTCCATGGAGGATATTCAGAATGGCGAGGTAAAACCAACGTATATTTTTCAAAGTGTCAGGGAAATCTATCAGGGTCTTTCAGAAGATTAACAAAAGCAGGAGACAGCACTTATGAGATATCATAATATAGAGGAAGGAGTCTTTCTCAAACGCCCCAACCGTTTTATTGCAGTGGTGAGGTTAAAGGGGGAAGAAGTGGTCTGTCACGTGAAAAATACAGGGCGGTGTCGGGAATTATTAGTTCCCGGCGCCCCTGTTTTTTTGGAAAAAAGTGACAATCCAAACAGAAAAACGCAATACGATTTAATCGCAGTACAAAAGGGAAACCGGCTCATTAATATGGATTCCCAGATTCCAAACAAGGTAGTGGAAGAGTGGCTTTTACAGGGAAATCTCTTTGGAAAAGACGCCAGGGTGAAGCGGGAAGTTTCTTATGGAAATTCCAGGTTTGACCTTTACATTGAAACAGAAGAAAGAAAAATTTTTATGGAAGTAAAGGGGGTAACACTGGAAGAAAATGGTGTGGTACGTTTTCCGGACGCGCCTACCCAGAGAGGTGTAAAGCATATAAAAGAGCTGTGTAAGTGTACGAAAGACGGATATGAAGCGTATATTATGTTTGTTATACAGATGGAGGATGTTTTATATTTTGAACCCAATTATGCTACACATCCGGAATTTGGAAACGCTCTTTCGGAGGCGGAAAAAGCGGGTGTTCATATTTTAGCTTATACCTGTCAGGTAAGAAAAGACTTGATAAATCTGGCGAAACCTGTTAGGGTTTATGTAAATGGAAAAGAAGAATCAGAGGAAGAACAGGAGACAGTATGTTAGAGCAGATTGTAGAGCCACTTTTACAGTGGTTTGATGAGAATAAAAGAATTCTTCCGTGGCGACAGGACCCTACGCCATATCATGTGTGGATATCAGAAATCATGCTGCAGCAGACCAGGGTAGAAGCGGTAAAAGCTTATTATGCACGCTTTACCCAGGCGTTGCCGGAAGTAGCTGACCTGGCTGCCTGCCCACAGGAGCGTTTGCTGAAACTGTGGGAAGGACTGGGGTACTATAACAGAGTAAAAAACATGCAGAAAGCAGCTATCCAGGTCATGGAGGAATATGGAGGAAAACTGCCTGCAGATTATGAAAAACTGTTAAAACTGCCTGGAATCGGAAGCTATACAGCAGGAGCAGTGTCTTCTATTGCTTATGGAATCCCACAGCCGGCAGTGGATGGAAATGTCCTTCGGGTGATTACCAGAATTACAGAAGATCCGGAAGATATTTTGAAACAATCCATGAAGCGGAAAATAGAAGAAAACCTTCGGGAAATTATGCCCAAAGACCGTCCGGGGGACTTTAATCAGAGCCTTATGGAACTGGGAGCAACAGTATGTGTGCCAAATGGAATGGCAAAATGTGAGGTATGCCCTATCGCGCAGTTTTGCAAAGCCAGAGCTTCCAAAACCGTTCTGGAATATCCCAAAAAGGCGCCGAAAAAACAGCGGAAAATCGAAGAAAAGACGGTTTTGGTTATTCAAAACGGTCAGGAATTTGCCATTCATAAACGTCCTTCCAAGGGACTTCTGGCAGGTTTGTATGAGCTTCCAAATCAGGAAGGATATCTTAACAGAGAAGAAATTTTGTCCTATATAAAAAAACTGTCCCTGATTCCTCTTCACATTGCAGAGGCGGGAGAAGCAAAACATATTTTTTCCCATGTGGAATGGCATATGAAAGGATATTTTATTAAAGTAGCCTCCACAGAGGAAAAAAAAGTCGGCGATTTAATCTTTGTAGATAAAAAAGAATCGAAAGGGAAATATCCCATTCCTGCCGCATTTGGAGCTTATAGAAAATACATTGAGGAGGACTTTTAGATGAAATTGTTGTCAGTTGCAGTACCCTGCTATAATTCCCAGGAGTATATGAAAAATTGTATTGATTCCCTTTTAGAAGGTCAGGATTTAGTGGAAATTATTATTGTAGACGACGGGTCTAAAGATAATACAGCAGCCATCGCAGATGAATATGCTGCAAAATATCCGGATATTGTAAAGGCAGTCCACCAGGAGAACGGAGGTCATGGAGAAGCGGTAAATACAGGACTTCGCAATGCTACGGGGCTGTACTTTAAGGTAGTAGACAGTGATGACTGGGTGAACAAAGAAGCCTATCTGGCTATTTTGGATAAGCTGCGTGAAATTACAGGTGGCCCACAGACTCTGGATATGATGATTAGCAACTTTGTCTATGAAAAACAAGGTGCAAAAAGAAAAAAAGTCATGCGGTATAAAAGCTATATGCCGGAGAATAAGATCTTCACCTGGAAGGAAATGGGAAGGATGCCAGTGGGAAAATATATCTTAATGCATTCTGTGATTTACCGTACAGGACTGCTGAGAGATTGCGGACTGGAACTGCCGAAGCATACGTTTTATGTGGATAATCTCTTTGTATATCAGCCACTTCCCCATGTACAGACCATGTACTATATGGATGTGAATTTTTACCGTTATTTCATCGGAAGAGAAGACCAGTCTGTCCATGAAGACGTTATGATCCGCAGAATTGACCAGCAGCTTTTTGTGAATCGGATTATGATTGATACCATTGCAGGAGCGAAAAATATTGAAAAAAATATCAGACGTTATATGCTGCGGTATCTGGATATTATTATGGCAGTATCCTCTATTATGCTCATTCGTTCTGGTACAGAGGAAAACCTGAATAAGAAAAAAGATTTGTGGAAATATTTAAAAAATGCAGATATTCGTATTTATCGGAAGCTGTATATGGGAATTCTTGGAAGAGGCGTCAATCTGCCGGGAGGAAGCGGAAGAAAAATTGCTGTGGAAATTTATAAAGTAGTACAGAAATTATACGGATTTAATTAAAGAGAAAGGACTGTGGTACGAAATACATGTTATTTCATGCCACAGTCCTTTTACCTGTTGTGTTTGTTAATTGTCTACGCCTGTACAATCTCTTTGGCGTGTACTGCCCTGGTGCGGTACAGAAGCTGGTAGCAAACCAGATTCAGAGCAAAGGCAGCAACCACATCAATGACTGTATGCTGTTTTAAGAATACCGTAGCCAGAATGATAAGAACGGTGAGAATCCAGACACTGCCCAGGAATACCTTGTGCTTCTTAAAAGGCTTATGGCGAAAAATCGCAATGCAGCAAGCCACAGAGTTAACCACATGAATACTGGGAAGAATGTTTGTGGGTGTATCTACAAGATACAGACTTTGTACTAGCTGGATAAAAATACTGTCTCCGCTTAACTGAGGCCTGAGATTCTGGCCATTGGGGTAAATCAGAGATACCAAAATGAACAGGGTCATGCCGATTCCCAAAGTGCAGATGAGCTGCCAGTATTCTTTTTTGTTCTTGTTTATAAAACTGAAGTAAATCACAGTGGCAGCAACGTAAAAGAACCACAGAAGATAGGGAATGATAAAATATTCACAGAAAGGAATATAATCATCCAGCTTAACGTGGATAATATTGGGCTGTACATTGCGTTGTTCCACATAGCGGAAGGCCATCATATACAGGATTCCATAAACTGGAATAATCCATGTATGGCGGTATTTTTTTAGAAAATTCACAGTAGCACCTCGCGATTCCGGCGTAACACCTCTTTTTTGATACCTGCTATTATAGCACAGTCATTTTTTTACCACAATGCAGTTTATAGTAGTTTTAGAATTTATACAGGATGTTTATGGACAGGAATAAAACTGTCAAAAATAATAGAGTCAAAGTGTGTCAGATTCTGCTCAAATACAGTCTCTGAACGGATGGTCCAGGCAAAAGTAGGAGCATGGTAGAGACACTTGTTTAACAGGAAGCTGACATTGTGCCGGTCTTTGTAACAGTAGGCAATAAAATCAGGTCTGCCTAAAAAATTCAAAAGCAGATATTTTACCAGAAAAGAGAGGAAATATCCTCCTTCTGCTACAGGTCGTGTTAAATTGGCAGAGAGCTGTCCCCGTACCACCTGCTTGCGGTGTTTTTTGTACCAGCGCAGTGCCAGGGGATTAAAGGATTCAATACAGTAATCTCCGGTGTAGTCCATGAGAAGCTCATCGGCAAGCTGGCAGGTAAGCGTGTTCAGACAAGGCAGTTTGATTTCGATTAACAAAGGAACCTGTCCGTGAACCAGGTTCAAAACATCCTGAAAGAGGGGAATTTTCTCATTTGTATGTCCAAGCGTTATCTTCTGCAATTCCTCATAAGTCATTTCACAGACAGGGAGGTCAATGCCGCACATCCTGGAGAGTGTGTGGTCATGGAATACAACAACCTGTTTATCCTTAGTAAGCTGAATATCTAATTCAATGCCATATCCTTTTTGCACTGCGTTAGAAAAGGCAGCCATGGAATTTTCCGGGATACGCTGGTCTGGTGTAAACAGACCCCTGTGAGCAAACAGGCAGTGAAGAAAAGTTTTTACTTCTTTTTTTCTGTGCATATTTGGCATGATACAGTAAAAATAAAGACAAAACAGAAAAAAAAGTATCAGTGCAATGAGCAAGAGTGTTTTCATAGCACAAGCCCCCTTTATCTTTTGATGGTTTTCAGTTTCTTTTCGCTGAGTGTGAAAGTGACCTGAGTAACCTTTCCAAGAACTTCTCCGTCACAGTGTACGGGAAGAGGTTTTTGGGTAATGACCTCCATATGGCGGCAGCGTTTCATATGTATGCCTTTAAAGAGAATGTGTTTTCCGAGAAAGGCGGTTGGAAACAGAGTAAGCACTTTCAGCTTAGACAATTTTCCAAGAAGACAGAAATCCAGCAGTCCATCGTCATAGGAAGCGTCAGGGCAGAACTTGGCGCCGCCTCCTTCATATTTCAGATTCATGGCAGTCAGGAAGAAAAACATGGGAAAACGACAGATTTCCTTCTGATCCAGACGAAGGGATACGGGGCAGGTTCGATAGGCAATTAATTGCTTCAGAGCCACTACCACATAGGTTAATTTTCCAAGACCAAGCCGGTTAAAAATTTTTTTCATGGGGGTTACTGAGACTTCTGCACAGATACCGGCATCATATCCAATGCCGCTGCTTACCAGAAAATACCGGGAAAAATCAGGTGTTCTGGTCTGTCCAACATCCAGAAAAACAAATTCTTCAGGCTTTAGAATCCGTTCTATACAGGCGTGTATGTCTGTGGAAAGTCCCAGACCACGGGCAAAATCGTTCCCGGAGCCGGTAGGAATATAGCCCAGGGTAATATGGGAAAAATCCGTTTCCATCAATCCGTTTACCACTTCGTTTAAGGTTCCGTCACCACCCAGAACACTAAGAGTACAGGGAAGTCTAAGTCCTGCAATCTGTCTGGATAAAGCCATGGCGTGCCCTGGATATTCTGTAAAAAATACTTCATACTCAATCTTTTTTTCTTTTAAAATATTCTCCGCCTCCTGCCACAGATGCAATCCGTGGCCAGAGCGGGAATTTGGATTTACAATAAAATAATACATGGTTCACCTGCCTGTTATCTTCAAGTATTTCTTTTATTGTAGCAGTTTCAGGCAGGAAGGACAAGGAAAAAAAGCTATTTAGTAAGAAGGCGGGGCAGCGTCCAGGAAGGTACTGTAGCCTGCTCTGCGCAGAGACTGCTCCATTTTTACCGCATTTTCTAAGACACGAAAGGCGCCTACCTGCACTTTGTAAAGGCCATCCTGGTGAAGTAAAAAGGCGGGAAAACCGCGGTCTAAAAGCTCATAGAGCATGCGGTCTGCATTGGAACGGTCACGGAAACTTCCCGTTTGCACGCGGTAATAGATGCTATGATCTTCCGGTTCTTGGTTTAGATGTTCTTCATCCAGTGTACCGAGAATGCCGGAAGCAATAGCCTGGGCAATTTCCTGAAACTGAGTGTCAAATTGTTTATTATCGGCATCTGTATTGAGAAATCCGGTTTCAATTAAGAGAGCAGGCATTTTTGTCCGGCGAAGAACCACCAGACCGGGTCTGGCTTCTACGCCTAAATCACGAAAGCCCAGTTCGCCAAGGGCGCCATTGATATTCTCTGCCATATCCAGTTTTTGACCGGATTTGTCATAGACCAGAACCTCTGTGCCGCTGTACTGATTTGGCATAGGACTGGAATTTCTGTGAAAAGAGATAAAGAAGTCCGCCCCTGAGGCGTTGGCAAGCTGCGCTTTTTCAAAGGGAGTCTGATAAACATCTGTGGTTCTGGTGTATTCTACATCCACACCGTTTTGGGATAAAATTTCTCCAACAGCAAGAGCCAGTCGGAGATTGTCATCTTTTTCCTGCCTGCCCTGGTAGGTGGCTCCTAAATCGGCACCCCCGTGACCGGCATCTACGATTACCTTATAAGCCATTTGCATACTCCTGGAAAATCCTTCTGTTCAGTATATGCAGAGCAGCAGTTTGATGTGAAAAAAATCTAAAAATACCATAAATTTTCCCTTTGGTCTTTTCAGTGTATGCGAAACGTGCTAAAATGCTTTTCAATGGAATGTATACAGAAAAGGACGAAAGAAACATGAAGAAACTACAGGGAAATGAAGAAGCAAAAAAGAAATGGGAGAATTTCTGGTACTATTATAAGTATCACGTGCTGGCAGGCGTATTTATTCTGGTATGTATTATTGTTTTTGCCAAAGATATGTTGTCCAAAATTGATTATGATTACTGTGTCAGTGTTGTAGGCAGTTATGCAGTCCCGGAAGAAGACAAGGCTGCCCTGCAAAAATGGTTTGAGGAACATGGAGAGGACTTAAACGAAGATGGTGAGATTCATGTACAGGTGGCAGATTATTTCCTTCCAAGTGAGGATGATGCGGGATTTGACCCACAAATGTATGCTGCCAGCCAGACAAAGCTTACCGTAGATTTACAGGAAGGAACCAGTATGATTTACTTCCTGAGCGAAGAGAACTATAAGAGATTCCTGGAAATGGATGCGTTTCCGGCAGAAGAGGAAACTGTTAAAATGCAGGAATGTAACGGATTTAAAGAAATCGGAAGTCCCGCGTCTATGGAAGAGATGGTTGTTACCATGCGCTTGATGTATGATGAGTCAAAACTTGGGAAAGATAATGAAATGCAGGCTTATTTTGAAAAAAGCAAAGCATTGCTGGATGAGTTTGTTGGGACAACAGAATAAAGAGAAAGAAGATAGAAGGCTGTCGGGAAAATCAATGTCAAATAGCTTATGGGCGTTGATTTTCCCGACAGTTTTTTCTTTATGTAATTATCCTCAAAATAGGATAATTACATTGGAAGAATTCGTTGACTGCATTGTGCAATAAGGATATAATTAACTTATAAAGTTTTTGAAAATTGTGCGATTATAACGAAAGATGGGTGCCGCAAGGGTCTTCGTCAGGTCCTTGACCCATCAGGTCTTTCAAACGACGAGTTCCGGTAGAGGAAAGAAAGACCAGTTCGCTTGGATGGCCATTGATATCTTCTCCACGCAGGCGGAGAAAATTAGCACTTTCGTAGAAATCAATGGGAAGTTCCCGGCGGAAGGTTTCTCCCGTGGTTTCGTCTGTAACCTCTAAGATAACAGTGTGGGCTTGGATTTCTTTTTGTTCCATAGACATTCTCCTTTGCAATGGTATTGTACTGTTATTTTATCAGAGAAAGAATAGAATTTCCACAGGTGATGAAAGTTTTCCGGATTCTTGTTTGCTGGAAGTGTACACGGTAAAGGAGGTGCCGTATGGTTAAAAAAGTTTTAGTGATTAACGGAGTGGAGAGAACCCTGGTGCTGGAAGGTACAGAGACACTGGCAGAGGTACTAAGAGACCGTCTGTTGCTGACAGGATGTAAGATTGGATGCGGACAGGGGCACTGTGGAGCGTGTAATGTGATTATGGACGGAAAGGTTACCCGTTCCTGTATTACCAGGATTTCAAAGGTGCGGGATTATGCCAGAATTGAAACCATTGAGGGAATCGGAACCCTGGAAAATCTTCATCCACTGCAAGCAGCCTGGGTTGCTCATGGATGCGCACAGTGCGGATTTTGTTCTCCGGGATTTATTATGAGCGCAAAGGTTCTGTTGGAGAATAATCCATCTCCAACAAGAGAAGAAGTGCGGGACTGGTTTAATAAGAACCGGAATCTTTGCCGCTGTACTGGCTATAAACCTCTCATTGATGCAGTTATGGACGCGGCAAAGGTGCTGAGAGGGGAAATGAGCAAGGAAGACTTAATGTTTAAGCCAACAGATAATAAGATTCTGGGAACCACTTATGCAAGACCTTCCGGCATAGCCAAAGTTACAGGAAGCTGGGATTTCGGAGCAGATGAGATTAAGAAGATGCCGGAAGATACCCTTCAGATTGCGCTGGTACAGGCAGAGGTTTCCCACGCATTAATTAAGGGAATTGATACCTCAGAAGCAGAAAATATGCCTGGTGTATATAAGGTCATTACTTATAAGGATGTACCCGGAAAGAACAGAATTACAGGTCTGATTACCTTCCCAACCAATAAAGGAGATGGATGGGACCGTCCGATTCTCTGTGATGAGAAGGTTTTCCAGTATGGTGATGCCATTGCCATGGTTTGTGCAGATACGGTTGCTCATGCAAAAGCAGCAGCAAAGACAGTAAAAGTGGATTTGGAACTTCTTCCAGCATATATGTCTGCTCCGGAAGCAATGGATCCGGATGCCATAGAAATTCATCCCGGAACACCGAATGTTTATTATGAAACCAACTGTATCAAAGGAGAAGATACAGCGCCTATTATGGAAACTGCTCCTAATGTGGTAGAAATTGATTCCTATTGTTCCAGACAGCCCCATCTTCCTATTGAGCCAGATGTGGCATACGCTTACATAGATGATGAGGGAAGAGTAACCATTCATTCAAAATCCATTGGTATTCATTTGCACCATGCCATGATTTGCGCGGGAATTGGTGTGGAACCGGAAAAATTAAGACTCATTCAGCTTCATGCAGGAGGAACCTTTGGTTACAAGTTCTCACCGACCATTGAGGCTTTGGTGGGAGTTGCCACATTAGTTACCGGACATCCGGTGGCTCTGAATTTTGATATGTACCAGATGATTACCTATACAGGAAAGAGAAGCCCCGGATTTATGCACATTAAGCTGGCAGCAGATGAGAACGGAAAGGTGCTGGCGCTGGAAGGAGATAACCTGATTGACCATGGACCATATTCGGAATTTGGCGACCTTTTAACCATGCGTCTCAGTCAGTTTGTCGGCGCTGGTGTGGATATTCCAAATATCCGCAACCGTTCCAGAACAGTTTGTACCAATCATGCTTACGGCGCAGCATTTAGAGGATACGGAGCGCCCCAGTCCTTCATGGGCGGTGATATTGCCATGGATGTTATGGCAGAGAAAATGGGAATCGACCCATTTGAATTCAGGGCTATGAACTGTTACAAAGAATCCGCAGAGTCTACTACGCCAACAGGATGTAAACCGGATGTTTACTGCCTGGAGGATTTGTTTAATCTGGCAAGACCGTATTATCACAAGAATAAAGAATACGCAGAAAAGCTCAATGCAGAGCAGGGAGAAAACGGAAAGTATAAATTCGGTGCCGGCGTTTCCTTAGGTGTTTATGGATGTGGTCTTGACGGTGTGGATTCCTCAGAGGCCTGGGCAGAATTAAATCCAGACCACACAGTAACGATTTATGATTCCTGGGAGGATCATGGACAGGGAGCAGATATTGGAACTTTGACCCATGCACATGAAACCCTTCGTCAGGCTGGCTTTACACCGGAAGAGATTAAGCTGGTTATGAATGATACTGGTTTAACACCAAACTCCGGTCCTGCAGGCGGTTCCAGGTCCAATGTTATGACCGGAAATGCAGTGCGTGTGGCTTGCGAAATGTTGATTAATGCCATGAGAAAAGCAGATGGAACCTTCCGTACTTATGAAGAAATGGTGGAAGAAAAGCTTCCTTTGAAATATCAGGGAAAATGGGTTGCAACTGCATGTACAGACTGTGATATGGAAACCGCGCAGGGAAATCCATTCTCTGTTTATATGTATTGCATTAACCTTCCTATTGTAAGAGTAGAGATAGCTACCGGAAAAGTAAAAGTTGTGAAGTTTACCATGGTTTCTGATTTTGGAACCATTATCAACAAATCGGTGGTAGACGGACAGGTTCTGGGAGCTATTGCTCAGGGTATTGGCCTTGCCCTTACTGAAGACTTTGAAGATTTGAAGAAACATACAACATTGCAGAAATGTGGTATTTCTTATCCAAACGATGTTCCGGATGATATTGAACTGATTTATCAGGAAAATCATCCCCGGCCATTGGGACCATACGGAGCGGCAGGCTGTGGAGAAGGACCTCTGGCAGCGCCTCATCCGGCTATTTTAAATGCTATTTTCCAGGCTACAGGCGCCCGGATTACCAAGATTCCGGCACTTCCGGAAGTTGTAAAAGCTGCGCTTGATGCCCTGTAAAAAAAGGAAACAGGGATGCCGTAAAACTGAAAAGCAAAGCGGCATCCCTTTTTTAGCACAATATTTATCCTCATAGGAGATAAATGGAGAGAAGTATGGAGAAAAAAGAACATCATTTTGTGGGAAAACATTATTTAATGAAGCAGGCATTTGGCCAGGAGGAGCTTCACGAAAGGGAAGCAGTCTGTACCAGAGAAGAGCCTCCTGCCTGTACGTCAGCCTGTCCCCTGCATCTGGATATGCGACAGGCCTGTGCATTGGCAGCTCAGGGGAATTTTTCCAGGGCAGCCGGTATCTTGCGTAAGACAACTCCCTTTCTTCATTTGCTGGCAGGGTGTTGTAACGCTCCCTGTGAAAAAAGCTGTGTTATGGAAAACCTGGGCGATGGGGTTTCTATGCAGGTAATTGAGAAAGCCTGCGCTCTCTATGGAGGAAGCGGGGCTATGAATCGTTTTATGATTCCTAAGAAAAAGAAGATTGTGGCTTTGGCAGGGGAGGATTTGTTTTGCCTGGGCTGTTGCTGGGAACTGGGAAAAAAAGGATATGAAATTCACTGGTATACAGGAGAAAAAACACCACAGGAGATTTTAACAGATTGGGGGCTGTCCAAGGAGGAAGCAGCAGCAGACCTTGGCAGTCTGGAGGGATTTCGAATAAAGAAATTTCCAATTCAATCTGGTGACGGTTCGTTTCGGGATACCTGTATGCAGGAGGCAGATGTGCTTTGTGTTTCACCTGCATTTAGGGGAGAACCGTTACCGGAAACCTGTTTTGTGGGAAAGGGATATCAGGAGGTTTCCTGGATTCTGGCAGACGCCAAGTATGTTGCATTGAAAGCAGACCGATATTTGCAGGGAGCTGATTTTGAAGATGTTTCGGAACCAAAAACAGACAAGAGCCGGCTTTTTGTTACCATGGACGGGGTGACAGGCTCAAAGGCTGTGGCAGGAGTTGAAACCGTTACAAAAGAAACAGCACAGGAAGAGGCTGCCAGGTGCATCCAGTGCCAATGTCTGGAATGTGTGAAGGGCTGTGTGTATTTGCAGGAATATAAACGGAATCCAAGAGGGGCAATTCGGGAAATTTACAATAATATGTCCATTGTGATGGGGAATCATATGGCAAATAAAATGATTAATTCCTGTGATGAATGTGGACAGTGTAAGGCAGCATGTCCCAATGGATTTGATTACCCGGAGGTATGCAGGATTGCCAGACAGGTGATGGTGGAAACAGAGAAAATGCCTCCATCTGCCCATGAGTTTGCCCTGCTGGATCAGGAATTTTCTAACAGTGAGGGATTTCTGGCAAGAACGCAGCCAGGTTATGAAAGCAGTGCATACCTGTTCTTTCCTGGATGTCAGGCAGCCGCGGTATCACCGGAGACGGTGGAAAAGGCTTATAAGGACCTTTCCGGAAGGCTACAAGGCGGTGTTGGGCTTATGCTTGGCTGCTGTGGGGCAATTTCAGACTGGGCTGGCAGAGCGGATTTGTTTACCTCTGCTCTGGAAAAAATTCAGAGAGAATGGGAAAAACAGGGAAAACCACAGGTTATCTGCGCCTGTCCTACTTGCAGGAAGGTTTTGCAGGAGCATACAGACCTGGAACCAAAGGGAATTTGGGAAGTGTTGCTACAGCTTGGGGTGGAAAGGGTCACCAGCGGCACAGTTTCCATACAGGATGCCTGTGGTGCAAGACAGGATGCCCAGGCAAGAGAACAGGTGCGTAAATTTGTGGAGGCGCTTGGCTGTCAGGTGCAGGAACTTCCCATGGCACAGGAGCTGGCGCCCTGTTGTGGCTATGGCGGTCTTATGCCTTATGCAAATCGGGAATTGTCTCTGAAAAAAGCAGCTTTTGCGGCAGAACAAAGTCAGGGACGTATTCTGACTTACTGTATGGCTTGCAGGGATCAATTATCAAAAGCAGGAGCAGATACCTGTCATATTTTGGAACTGGCCTATGGCGTGGAGCCCCAAGGTGTACCGGATTTATCAGGAAGAAGAGCTAACCGGCTGAAACTAAAGGAGAAATTATTAGGAGAAATCTGGAAGGAGGAGATACCCATGGAAGAAAAACTGGAAATCATCTATGCGCCTGGAGTGGAGGCGCAGTTGGATAATCGGATGATTTTAAAAAGTGATGTGCAGGCAGTATTAGAAGCCTATGAAGAGACCAAAGCGGCCGCAGAGGATGAGGAGCAAGGTTATCTGATTACCAACTGCCGCATTGGAAATGTGACGTTCTGGGTGAAATTTACGGTTTCAGAAAAGGGATATGTTGTTCATGGAGCATACAGTCACCGGATGACTGTGGAATAGGAGGAAGAAATGGCAGAGAAGACCTATTATACCATGGAACCTGCAGGCAAGTTAAAGTGCAGCAAATGTAAAGTGCATCTGGAGAAGGGAAAGGCAACCTTTAGCTATATGGGAAATGCATTTCCCGTGGAACTGCCTGTGTGTCCAAAATGTGGGTTTATTTATGTGCCGGAGGAACTGGCGCTTGGAAAGGTTCTTACCGTAGAGCGCAGTCTGGAGGACAAATGATCGGGGGACATCCGGGAGGTCTGTCTCTTACAAAACGCCTTCTGGCTCTGACAGGAAAGGAAGAAGGCACAGGAGAGAACCTCCTGGATTTAGGCGCAGGAACAGGGGAGAGTGTCAGGTGGCTGAACACTCTTGGATATGAGGCGGTAGGAATTGATTTGTGTCCCAAAGGAGAAAGGGTTTTCGTACAGGATATGAGAAATCTGCAGTTTCCAGGGGAGCATTTTTCTCTGTGTCTGGCAGAATGCAGTGTCTCTGTATGTGGAGATGGAAAGAAAGCATTACAGGAAGCTGCCAGAGTCTTAAAGCCGGGAGGAAGTCTTTTGCTGTCGGATGTGTCTTTTCATAAGAAAGATGCACCTGAGCTTTCTTTTCAGGAATCCAGGACAATGGAAAACTGGAAGAAAAATTTTCAGGAATCAGGATTTGTCATGAAAAAACTGGTGGATGAGACAGAACTGTGGAAAACATTTTTTTTAGAAAGTCTCTGGAATGGGGATGCAGAAGAAGGATGTCTGGAATTTTTTCAGAAAGCAGGAAAGTATCAGTGCGGATATTTTCTTGCCTGGCTGGTAAAGGAGGGAAGCGCAGATGGATTTGTTTGACAGAATGCTGGAATTGTCGGGACAGGGTTATTACTGCGCCCAGATTATTATGCTTTTGGCTATGGAAACGGAAGAAAAGGAAAATCCTGAGTTGATTCGCGCTATGAGCGGATTAAATGGCGGATTGGGATTTCAGGGAAAGGTGTGTGGCGCTCTTACCGGAGGCTGCTGTGTGCTGGGATATTTTATGGGAAAAGGGGAGGCAGAGGAAATGGAGGATCCCAGGGCAGCAGAACTTACAGGAGCTTTGGTGCAGTGGTTTGAGGAAACCATAGGAAAAGAATATCAGGGATGTAACTGCCGGGAAATTTTGGAAGAAAATCCGGCAAATAAGATGCAGCGGTGTCCTCAGATTGTAGAGGCTGTGTGGGAAAAATGTATGGAGCTCCTTCAGGAGAGCGGCCTTATGGACTGACAGGTGAGAACAATGAAGATTGGCGGCGTGATTATGGCGGCAGGGCTTTCCAGCCGCATGAAAGAATTTAAACCTGTGCTTAGACTTAATGGATTTCCTATGATTCAGATGACCGTACAGAGCATGAAAAATGCAGGGGTTGAAACAATTGTGGTGGTGACCGGGTACAGGGGACAGGAAATTGTCCGGGCTTTAAAGGATGAGGATGTCATTCTGGCAGAAAATAAGGAATATGCAGTGACAGATATGCTCACTTCTGCAAAAATCGGCATCAGAAAACTGGGAGAAGTGGATGGAATACTGCTGCTTCCCGGAGATATTCCCCTGATTGCACCAGATACCTATGGAAGAATTCTGGACAGGGCGGCCTTTTTGCTGTCTGATAAAAATAGGGTTCATGGAATGATTCCTGTGTGGGAACAAAAAAGAGTGCATCCGTTGTTTCTGTTTCAGGAGGCAGGAGAGCAGGTGCTGGCATATCAGGGTGAATGTGGGCTTCGGGGCGCGTTAAAGCTTATGGAAACAGAGGAAATTCCGGTGTCAGATCCGGGAGCAGACAGAGATGCAGATTTTCCGGAAGATTTTCTGTGGATGCAAGCTTATGCCAGAAAAACCAAAGGTGTTTCCAGAGAAATATGCGAAGCCTGGTATGAGGAGGTGGAGCTTCCGGAGCATATCCGTGCTCATTGCAGAGCAGTAGGGATGCTTGCAGGAGAGATGGCAGAAAAATTAGTGCAAGGAGGAGCATGCTTAGATGTGGAGCTTTGCAGGAGCGGCGGATTTCTCCACGATCTGCTGCGGCTGCAGAAGCATCATGAACAGGCGGCAGGAGATTTTCTGAGAATCCGGGGTTATGAGGCTCTGGCATGGGTTGTGGAGCATCACAGAGGCTTTGAAGGCAAACCCAGATCCGTATGCAGGGAAGATGTGGTGGTGTGCCTGGCAGATAAGCTTGTTCAGGAAACAGAGAGGGTGTCTTTTAAAGTACGGTATGAGAAAGCCCTGGGACAGCGGATTATAAAAGAAGAAAAACTAAAGGATTTCAGGATTTGCTGTGAACTTGCAAAAGAATTTGAGGTGATAACAGGTGAAAGACTGCAGGAATTACATATATCTGAATAATGCAGCCACCTCCTGGCCAAAACCGGATTGTGTGGCAGAGGCAGTGCGACAGGCACTGCTTTCAATGCCGGAGGAAGGAAACCGGGGCGGTATGGGGGCTTTTGATGTAATGGAAGCTGTACGAAAGGAACTGGCTCTGTGGCTGGGCGTATCAGAACCTGAGCAGATTGCTCTTGGGTGCAATGCAACCTGGGGGCTGAATCAGGGGATTTTAGGCTTTCCACTTGCACCGGGAGATTGGATACTTACCACTTGTGCAGAACATAATGCAGTGCTGCGGCCTTTGTATCGGTTACAGCAGCAGGGGATTTTGGTTAAGCTTGTGCATACCAGACCAGCAGGCCAGGTGGATGTACACCAGTGGGAGACAGCCCTTCAAAAGTTTCATCCGAAACTGTGTATTTTCACCCATGCTTCCAATGTAACCGGAGCAGTTCAGGATGCCAAAACCCTGACCGCTCTGGCAAAAAAATACGGAGCGAGAGTGCTTCTGGACGTATCTCAGACTTTGGGATGGATTCCAGTAGAATTGGAGAAATGGGGTGTGGATATGGCTGCTTTTACCGGGCATAAATATTTGCTGGGACCTCAGGGTACAGGCGGTTTGTATGTAAGTAAAGAATTAACACTGACGCCACAGCTTTTGGGCGGCACAGGGATTTACAGCAATTTAGAGGACATGCCGGAAGAAATGCCACTGCATTTGGAGGCTGGAACCGGAAATGAACCAGCCTTTCATGGATTGCTGGCTGCCCTGAACTGGAGCCGCAGCAATCCTCTGGATAAAAGGGCTGTTGCAACCAGGCTGGAAACTTTAAGACAGGGACTTTTAAAGCTTGGATGTCAGGTTTGGAAACTAGAGGGAGAAACAACACCTGTGGTTTCTTTTAATATTCCAGGTATGTCACCTGGGGAGGCTGGATATCTTTTGCGGGAAAGCTACGATATAATTTGCAGGTCTGGTTTGCATTGCGCTCCTAAATTGATGGAAGATTTAGAGTTGAAAGAAGGAACCCTGCGGTTTAGTTTATCCCGGTTTACTACAGAAAAAGAGGTGGAGAATGCCCTTGGAGCAGTGAAAGATCTGGTGGAGAATGCCTATGGAATTTAAGTGTAAAAAAGTTGAAAATTGTTTTGCGGAAGCAAGAACCTATGAATATGAACTGCCTGTGACGGGAAAAGAGCTGGCTTTTTTATTGGAAGGATTTATAGTAAAGGAAAACCATAAGTTTCGCAGGCCTGTTTTTTCTGCCAGAAAAGGCCAGGTGGAAATCAAGGGGCTTTTGTCTTCTAATATTGTAAAGATTAATTATACAGCAGAAGGATGGGAGGAGGAGAAGCAACAGATGGAGAAATGGTTACAGGAATTAAAAGGAGAGGTTCTGGGCGAAACACAAAGTGTATGTCCAAAATGTCTGAAGATGATACCAGCCTGGAAGATTATGAGAGAAAAGGGCGTTTATCTGGTAAAAAACTGTCCGGAGCATGGCAGGTTTGAAGCGCTTATCTGGGAAGGAAGCCTTGAGAGCTATAGAGCCTGGGGAGAGCATGTGCAGCCGGCAGATTTGATAGGGGATGCAAAGCCAGAAGAAAAGGGCTGTCCTCTGGATTGCGGTCTGTGTGAGAACCATGAACGAAAAGGCTGCTGTGTACTTTTGGAAGTGACGCAAAGATGTAATCTGAACTGTCCCATTTGTTTTGCTTCAGCAGGAGAGACGGTGGGAGAAGACATTTCTCTGGAAGCACTGGGAGAGCAGATGGATTTTCTGATGGAACATGGAGGACCTTTTAATTTGCAGCTATCTGGTGGAGAACCTACTATGCGTGAGGATTTGCCGGAGATTATCCGCATGGGAAAAGAGAAGGGATTTACCTTTTTTCAATTAAATACCAATGGCATTCGTCTGGCAAAAGAAGCTGGGTATGCGAAGAAACTGAAACAGGCCGGATTGTCCTGTGTGTTCCTGCAGTTTGACAGTCTGCGGGATTCTGTTTATGAAACATTAAGAGGAAGAAAACTGTTAAAAGAAAAACTTCAGGCTATTGACGCCTGCAAGGAGGCCGGACTTGGAGTAGTGCTGGTGCCTGTACTTGCTCCCGGAGTCAATGAAGAGGATTTGGGCGCTTTGGTAGAGTTTGCCAAAAGCAGGATGCCGGTGATACGGGGAATACATATTCAGCCTCTTAGCTATTTTGGCAGATGTCCCAGGGAAGAAAAAGGGTATCGTATCACCATTCCGCGAATTTTAAAACTTATGGAAGAACAAACCAATGGAGAAATCAAGGCAGAGGATTTTACCGGAGGAAATGCCACAAATCCTTACTGCACCTTCCAGTCCAATTATCTGAAACAGGAAGACGAAACTTTGAAATCCATGGCTCATGGAAAAGCAAGAGCAACGGAAACCTCTGCTCAGGCAAGAGATGCTGTGGCACGCCAGTGGAGCGGAAGATGTTGCTGTGAAGCAGAAACAGAGGAGACGGAAAGCTGCTGCTGTTGCGAAGAACAGACAGAGCAGTTTCAGCTGGATACTTCTTCTTTTGATGATTTTTTGAGGAATATTCATGAAAATACCCTGGCAATTTCCGGCATGGTATTTCAGGATGGCTATACTCTGGATTTGGAACGTCTGCGCAGATGCTATATTCTGGAGTCAGATAACCGGTATGGCATGGTTCCTTTTTGCGCTTATAATCTTACTTCAGAGGATGGGAGGAGTCTTTACCGATGAAACAAGCAGCGCTGGATGCCTGGGTTCGAAAACAGGAAGGGTTGTCTTGTGTTACAAGGCAGGACTTGGAAACCCTGCAGCTTAAAAAATTAAATCAGCTTTTAAAGAGGGAAAAAGAACGGGGAGGGTTTTATGGCAATCTGCCTTTTAGACTGGATTCCCTGGAAGAGGTAAAGGAGCTTCCTTTTACCACAGAGGAAGATTTGCGAAGAGAAGGAAACAGAATGGTTCTGCTAAGCCAGTCTCTGATAGAGCGGGTTCGCACAGAGACCACTTCAGGTACCACCGGAACTGCCAAAAGAATTTATTATTCAGAGGAGGACCAGAACCGGACGGTTTCCTTTTTTGCAGCAGGCTTGTCCGAACTGGTACACAAAGGGGAAAAAACCATGATTTGTATGCCATTTTCCGGAGCAAGAGGGCTTGGAGAACTGATTTCTGAGGCTGTCTGTCAGCTTGAAGCGACTCCTGTTAAGGCCGGAATTGGGAGAACCTATGGAGAACTTCTGGATATACTGGAAGAAGAGAAGCCGGAAACCTTTGTCGGAATGCCCATTCCTCTTCTTTCCCTGCTGCGGTTAAAGCCAAAGAACAGTCTGCAAAGAGCTCTTATCAGTGCAGATGTGTGTCCAAAAGGGATTCAAAAGGAAATTGAAATGCGTCTTGGGAGCAGGCTGTATCCACACTATGGCTCCAGGGAGATGGGGCTTGCCGGTGCAGTGACCTGTCCTGCTTTTCAGGGAATGCACCTGCGGGAAAATGACATTCTGGCAGAAATTGTGGATCAAGCGGGAAATCCTCTGCCAGCGGGATGCTGGGGAGAACTGGTTATTACTACTTTGCAGGCAGAGGCTATGCCTTTGATTCGCTATCGCACTGGGGATTATACCAGATTTTATGCAGAGCCTTGTCCCTGCGGAAGTGTTCTGCATCGTCTGGACCAGGTTAGCAGAATGGAACAGGGGCAGAGCATGGCAGAGCTGGATGAGAAGTTGTTTTCAGCCTCTGGAGTCATTGACTATCAGACCACACTTACGAAAAAAGGCATTTTGGTGGAAGGCTATGGAACAGCCCCTTTGGAGATGCCTGGAATTTCCAATTGGAGAGAGTATCCGGTAGAATATCGGTGGAGACTGGTAAAAAAGGAAGACAAACCTTGCTATTTAGGTAAACGGAGGATATTATGAATGACTTTTACTATATTACCCGGGTGAGAATAAAACGAAAAACAGAGGAAGATCCTGCCTATTTTGGCAGAGGTGTGGCAGACCTGCTTCATGGTATAGAAAAGTATCATTCCCTGAATCAGGCGGCAAAAGAAATGGGAATGGCCTACAGTAAGGCATGGAGAATCGTGGGAGAGGCAGAACAGGCATTGGGAATTCCTTTAATTTACAGAATGCGGAAAAATGGTTCCAGTCTGACAAAAGAAGGGGAAAAAATGCTGGCTGCCTATGAAGAAGCGGAACGTGCTGCCTGGAAGGCAGTGGAGGAAGTGATGGAGCGGTACTATGGAACAGAGTAGTATGGAGGAAATTTACAGACTTCTTAATGCTGGAAATCGGATTTTAGTAACAGATTTTGATAAGACCATAACAGAAATCGGAAGTTCCATTTATGCCAGTGTTCATGTATTAGGGAAAAATTCTTCCTTTGGACAGGCAAGGGAGGCGTTGTATCAGTTTTATCACAAGCGTTTGCCGGAAGAGGCGGAACACTGGTGGCAGGAGCAGATGAAGTTATATATCCGGGAGCAGGTTTTGGAAGACACGTTAAAAGAGGCGGCAGAACTTTTAAGAGAACGGTCAGGGTGTGTGCAGCTTTTGAAAACATGTATTTCACAGAACGTTCCAGTGTGGATTGTTTCAGCAGGACTGGGAAATGTTATTGACTTCTGGCTGGAAAATCATGGAATTTCAAAAGAAAAAGTTCATGTGCTAGCAAATTATCTGGTATATGAAGAACAGAAACCTGTGGCTTATACGGAACTTGTAACTTCCTGGAACAAGAAAAAACTGTTTTTGGAAAAATCAGGAGAACAACAAGAAAGGCAACTGCTTCAACTGGGGGATTGCCGGGAGGATTTGTGTTGGACATTTTCTGGCAATAGTTTTCTTTTTACAGAAAATAAAATTGAAAAATGTTGAAAATTCTGATACAATGCTTTTATGCTCAAGCAAGTATAAAAGCAGGAAGCGTGTAAATCCACGCGAAGAAAATGTAAGACATTTTCTGATATTTCTGAAAAAGAAAGGAGCAGAATCTATGAAGAAACGAACTGTATCCCTGGTACTTGCCTTAACAATGGCAATGACTATGACTGCCTGTTCGGGAGAGGGGCAGGACAAACAGGAAAGCAAAGAAGCGGAAAAACAAGCAGAAGAAAAGAAGGAGCCGGAACAGAAAGAAGAGGTCAAAGAAGAACCTGTGGAACTGACGGTCTTTGCAGCAGCCTCTATGACAGAGACTTTGACGGAAATTGGAGACCTTTACACCAAAGAACACCCGGAGGTAAAAGTCAGCTTTAATTTTGATTCCTCCGGAACTTTAAAGACCCAGATTCAGGAAGGAGCGGCCTGCGATTTGTTTATTTCCGCTGGACAGAAGCAAATGGACCAGTTGGATATACAGGCTGACCCGCAGGTGAATACAGAAGGACTGGATTATGTGCTGGAAGGTTCCAGAACAGATATTCTGGAAAATAAAGTAACCCTTTGTGTGGCAGAGGGGAGCCAGGCTGGCATTGAGAGCTTTGACGATTTGGCAGAGGCCTTAAAAAATAAAGAAATCTTAATGGCCATGGGAAATGAAGATGTTCCGGTAGGTCAGTATACTCAGAAAATCCTGGATTATTATGGTCTGCAGGAAGAGGAACTGGCAGCAGCCGGTAAGATTTCCTATGGAAGCAATGTAAAAGAAGTAACCACTCAGATTTCAGAAGGCAGTGTGGACTGTGGTGTGATTTACTGTACAGACGCTTATTCCGCAGGATTAACAGTTTCTGATTCTGCAACACCGGAAATGTGCGGCCAGGTAATTTACCCGGCCAGTGTATTAAAAACCAGCGCGCACCAGGAGGAGGCTCAGGCCTTTTTAGATTATCTGCAGACCGATACTTCTATGGAAATTTTTGAGAAGGTAGGTTTTTCACCGGTGAATCAGGAGGGATAGAGGATGGACTGGTATCCCCTTTGGAATTCACTTAGGATTGCAGCAGCAAGCTGTGTGACTGTTTTTTTTGTAGGAATTTTTGCGGCGTATTATGTGGCGAAGCTTCCCAGATGGGTGAAAGGGATTCTGGATGTGGTTTTTACTTTACCCATGGTTTTGCCGCCTACAGTCTGCGGCTATTTTCTCCTTTTGATTTTTGGGGTAAAACGTCCCATAGGTATGTTTTTATCAGAACTGGGGGTTCAGGTGGTTATGACCTGGTATGGCGGAATTCTTGCTTCCGCAGTGGTGGCTTTTCCACTTATGTACCGCACAGCCAGAGGCGCTTTTGAAAGTTTTGATGAAACACTGGCTTATGCAGGGCAGACCCTTGGGCTGTCCAATACCTATATTTTCTGGAAAATACGGATGCCCGCCTGTCGTCAGGGAATTCTGGCGGGAACTGTTCTGGCGTTTGCAAGGGCGTTGGGAGAATACGGAGCCACCAGTATGCTCATTGGCTATATTCCGGGAAAAACAGCTACCATTTCCACAACGGTCTATCAGCTCTGGCGAACCAATGATGAGGCAGGTGCTTTTGTGTGGGTCATGGTAAATCTTGGGATTTCCACAGTGATTCTTTTGATTGTGAATCTGCTGGAAACCAGAAACAGGAAGGCGGTGAAAGCATGAGCCTTTTTGCAGAAGTAAGCAAGGATTACGGAAGTTTTCGCTTAGAGGCGCATCTGGAACATGAACAGGGAATTCTGGGAATGCTGGGGGCTTCCGGCAGTGGAAAAAGTATGACCTTGAAGCTGATTGCAGGCATTATTACCCCGGATAAAGGCAGAATTGTGCTAAATGACAGGGTACTGTTTGACAGTGAAAAGGGTATCAATCTTCCCCCTCAGAAAAGAAGAGTGGGCTATTTATTTCAGAACTATGCGCTGTTTCCCAATATGACCGTGGAAAAAAATATTCTCTGCGGACTGCATTGGGAAAAGAATCAGAAAAAAAGAAAAGAAAAGATGCTGGAGAGCGCAGAACTTTTTCAGATTCAGGAACTTTTGGGAAAATATCCGGCACAGTTAAGCGGAGGCCAGCAGCAGAGAGTTGCCCTTGCCAGAATCCTGGTCAGTGAGCCGGAACTCTTGCTGCTGGATGAGCCTTTTAGCGCACTGGATTCATATTTGAGAGATCAGTTGCAGATTCAGATTCTGGATCTTTTAAAAAAATTTAACAAGGATGTGATTTTTGTCAGTCACAGCAGGGATGAGGTGTATCATTTGTGCAGCCGGGTAGCCCTGATTCATAGGGGTAAGATTTTAGAAACAGGAAATACAAAGGAAGTTTTTGCAAATCCGGGAAGCCGGGCAGGAGCTGCACTTACTGGTTGTAAAAACATTGCAGCAGCAGTAAAGACCGGAGAATATGAGGTTCAGGTTCCAGAGTGGGGGATTTCCCTGAAAACAGCAAAGCCGGTGAAAGATGGACTTTGTGCAGTGGGACTTCGGGCTCATTATTTCAATCCCAAAGGAAGAGAAAACGTGTATGCAGTACAGCTTTCAGAGGTTATGGAAGAGCCCTTTGAAACTGCAGTTATGTTCCGGTATGAAAATCAGGATGCCAAAGCCCCGGATTTGTGGTGGCGGCTGTCCAAAGAACGCTGGGCAGGGCAGATGCCGGCACAGCTTGGCATTGCGCCGCAAAATGTATTATTATTGTATCAATAAAGGAAAGGGAGAAGGACATGAAATTAATTAAGACACAAGAGGCAGAAGGCCATGTACTTTGCCATGATATTACACAGATTATCAAAGGAGTAACCAAGGATGCCAGATTTCGGAAAGGGCATGTGGTGACCAAAGAGGATATTCCGGTACTGCTAAGTCTGGGAAAGGATAACCTGTATGTGTGGGAAAAGGATGACACCATGTACCACGAAAATGAGGCAGCAGAGATTTTAAAAGAAGTGTGCCAGAATACCCATATGGAAGCTTCAGCAGTAAAAGAAGGAAAAATTGAACTGAAAGCCCAGTGCGACGGTTTATTTCGGGTAGATGTGGAACGTCTTAATGCTATTAATGATATTGACCAGGTCATGATAGCCACCCGCCATACCAATACTCCGGTAAAAGCAGGGGATAAATTACTGGGAACCAGAATCATTCCCCTGGTAATTGAAAAAGCGAAAATGGAACAGGTAAAAGAGGTGGCAGGGGAACGTCCTCTGTGTGAGCTTTTGCCATACCGGAGTTTAAAGGCAGGAATTGTAACCACAGGAAATGAGGTTTTCTATGGAAGAATCCAGGATACCTTTACACCAGTGGTAGTGAAGAAGCTGGAAAGTTATGGAATCCAGGTGACAGAGCATGTAACTCTTGGGGATGATAAGGAAAAGATTACAGAAGCTATTCTGGATATGAAGGAAAAGGGCTGCGACTTAATTATCACCACAGGAGGCATGAGCGTAGACCCGGATGACCAGACACCGGGAGCTATTAAAGCCACAGGAGCCAAGGTCATTGCCTATGGAGCGCCGGTACTGCCGGGAGCCATGTTCTGTCTGGCGTATTTTGAAGATGGAACTGCTATTATGGGACTGCCTGGCTGTGTTATGTATGCAAAAACCACGATTTTTGATTTAATACTGCCAAGAGTTGCAGCAGGAGTGCCTGTTACAAGACGGGATCTGACTAGACTTGGACATGGTGGACTTTGTCTGGGCTGCGATACCTGTCATTATCCGGCATGTAGTTTTGGAAAATAAAAAGGCAGGAAATCTTTGGCAGATGGAGGGAGCATACGGACGCCTTTCCGGCTATTGATACGGTTCCGGCTCAGCCTGCGTTCCCGTTGAGTCTGTAGTCTCAACGGGAACGCAGCAGATTCGCCGGGATTGCACCAATAGCCGGAAAGGCTGTTTTTTGTAATCGCTTCATCTGTGAGAATTTTCTAGCCTTTTAGGTTAAGAGTAAGAAAAGAGATTTCTAAGGGTTAGAAATCGGTGTATTCTCCGATTAGGTTTTTGATGTCCTGCATTTGGTTGTCTGTGGCAGTGATGGCGTGGGCGCATTCGGAGAGTTTTCTGGTAATTAAATCGTATTGGGTATTGTCGCCCAGGTCTTTTTTGTATCGGAGCTGGTGTTCCAGGCTGGCCCAGAAGTCCATGCCAATGGTACGAATCTGCACTTCTGCCCGCATAGGGGTCTTTCCTTCAGCGAAAAACACAGGAATTTCCACAATCATATGATAGCTGCGATATCCGTTTTCTTTGGGATTCTGAATATAATCTTTAATCCTGAGAACCGTAATATCATCCTGATCAGCAAGGAGCTTTGCCACAGTGTAGATATCATTAATAAAAGGACAGGTCACCCGGATTCCGGCTACGTCATTTAGCTGCTCCCGGATATTTTTTTCTGTAAAATCATATCCATTTTTCTTTAGTTTCCGGTAAATACTATCCGGCTGTTTGATACGGCTCTTAATCGAAGAGATGGGATTTCTCTTGTGTTTTACAGAGAATTCATCATCCAGAACCTCTAATTTGGTGCTGATTTCCCGAATGGCACAGCGGTACATCATCATCAGGGCATTGTAATTGTCAGTATTTTGAATAAAACGTTCAGGGTATAGAATGATGTTGTTATCCTGAGTTTCCTGTTTTTGTACTAAATCTTTATGTGTAATGTTCAAGCTGAAAATCCTTCTTTCGTATAAAAATAAATCTGTATCAAGTATAACGGAAAAGCGGGGAAAGGTCAAATTAGAAAGCCGGAAAAATCGTGAAGATTCTGTGAAAATATTATAAATGAAAAAGAAGGGATGGTAATTTAAAAAAAGGTATAGTATAATGCTATGATACGGATTTTATCTATCTTATTGTGTAGAAAGGCGTTAAAAATATGTTTGGATATGTAATGATTGATAAACCGGAGCTTAAGGTAAAGGAATTTTACCGTTATAAAGCTTATTATTGTGGGCTGTGCAGAGAACTAAAGGAAGAGTATGGATTCAGAGGAAGGATGACGCTGACCTATGACATGACCTTTCTGGTAATGTTTCTTACTTCCCTGTATGAATCAGAGACCAGGGAGGTGGCGTCTCATTGTCCCCTGCATCCTGTGAAGAAAATCCCCATGCTGCAAAATGAGATTACAGAATATGGGGCAAAGATGAATATTCTTCTTACGTATTTTAAATTTGAGGATGACAGGAAGGATGATAACAGTCTTGCAGGGGCAGCAGGTATGCGGCTGTTCCGCAAAAAGGCAGAGCTTATTAGCAGAGAATACAAACGTCAGGCTCACGCCATTCAAAAGCAGTTAAAGGTTCTGGCAGATTATGAACAGGCAGAAGAAGAAAATTTGGATCTGGTAGCCGGGGCTTTCGGAACTTTGATGGAAGAGCTGTTTGTGTGGAAGGAAGATCAGTGGGAAGAAGAACTGAGAAAATTTGGGTTTTATCTGGGAAAATTCATTTATATTATGGATGCCTATGACGACCTTCCAAAGGACTTAAAAACCAATTCCTATAATCCTTTAAAGGCAGTAAGCAGAAAATGCCGGAACAGGGAAACCTATGAGGAAACCATACGTCAGGTTCTGGTGATGATGATGGCAGAAGCCACTGCAGCTTTTGAAAAACTGCCATGTTTGAAGGAAGCAGAGATTTTACGCAATATTTTATACAGCGGCGTATGGGCAAAATATAACAAAATACAAAAAGAAAGACAGGAGAAAGAAGAGAGTCATGGTAAGTAATCCATATGAAGTATTAGGCGTATCACCAAACGCATCCAATGATGAAATTAAGCGGGCATACCGGGATTTAAGCAGGAAATACCATCCGGATTCCTATGTGGATAATCCCCTGGCAGGTCTGGCGGAAGAAAAATTTAAAGAAGTACAGGAAGCCTATGACCAGATTATGAAAGAGCGGGACGGAGGATATCAGAGTGGATATGGAAATCCGGGAGCGGGAAGCTACCAGAGTACAGCCTCCAGTCAGGATGATGTACAGTTCCAGGCAGCCTATAATTATATTAATGGGCATCAGTATCAGCAGGCATTAAATGTTTTGTCCAGAATGCAGAACCGCAATGCCAGATGGTATTATTTAAGCGCTTGCGCCAATATGGGAATGGGAAATAATGTGAATGCCCTGAACATGGCAAGACAGGCCCAGAGTATGGAACCGGGAAATCCGGAGTATGCAAATCTGGTGAATCGGCTCCAGTGGAACAGCAACCGCTATCAACAAGGCGGAGGCTATCCTTATGCAAACAATGGAGGAGGCGGCTGCGGAACCGGCAACTTCTGTTGCGATATGTGGTGTGCAGACAGCCTTTGTGAATGTATGGGAGGGGATTTGTGCTCATGCATGTAAATGCAAAAAAAACAGCAGTATCAGGGCTTTTGATGGCGCTGTCTGTGGTGTTGATTGTGTTAAGTGGAATTTTAGATTTTAGTACCTTGTTTTTTCTGGCAGCGGCAGCATTCTTTGTAGGAATTATTATCAAAGAGTACGGGCTTGGATATGGTACAGCTTTTTTTCTGGGCTGCACGGTTCTGGGCTTTTTGCTGGCTCCCCAGAAGTTATATGTGCTGACCTATGTTATGATGAGTCTTTATGTTCTTGGCATAGAGTTTCTCTGGAGATGGCTGGGAAAACATCCGGATTGGAATCACAGAAAGGGAATCTTTACAGCAGGAAAGTTTCTGATTTTTAATGTGATGTATCTTCCGGTGCTGTTTTTGTTTCCAAAACTCTTATTTGCAGGAGAGATTCCCAAAACAATGATTCTGGTCTTTTTGCTGGGAGGCCAGGTGGCGCTGTTTCTCTATGATATGGCGTATGAGTATTTCCTGGTGAGCATGTGGAGCCAGGTGCGGGATAAAATTTTCGGAAAACAAAATTGAGGTAGGAATATTATGCTCTATTATTTTGCCCCCATGGAGGGGATTACAGGATATGTATTCAGGCGTATTCACAGGGAATGCTTTCCGGGAATGGATAAATATTTCACCCCGTTTTTAACGCCCAGTCAGAAAAAAGCCATGACGCCAAGAGAAAACAGGGATGTATTGCCGGAAAATAATCAGGAAGTACCTCTGGTGCCACAGATTCTTACAAATTGTGCAGAGGATTTTATCAAAACAGCAAAAAATCTTCAGGAGTATGGTTACGAAGAAGTAAATCTAAACCTGGGCTGTCCCTCCGGTACCGTGGTGTCTAAGAAAAAAGGCTCCGGTTTTCTGGAATTTCCGGAAGAACTTCACCGGTTTTTAGAAGAGGTTTTTCAAAATCTGGATATGAAGATTTCCATTAAAACCAGAATCGGAAAAGAAGAGGAAGAAGAGTTTTCAGAGCTGTTAAAGATTTACAATGAATACCCTTTAGAAGAGCTGATTATTCATCCCAGAGTTCAGAAGGATTATTACAAAAATAAACCAAGAATGGAAGTCTATAAAGAGGCAGTTTCAGGCAGTAAAAATCCTCTGTGTTATAACGGAGACTTGTTTACAGAAGGATATTTCAGGAGATTTACAGAGGAATTTCCAGATACCAGGGCAGTTATGATAGGAAGAGGGCTTTTAGTAAATCCGGCACTGGTAAGGCAGCTACAGGGTGGAAAAGAGCTTGAGAAAGAGGAACTGAAAAACTTTCATGATAAACTCTTGCTTGGTTATGAAGAAGTTATGGATGGGGACCGGGCAGTGCTGTTTAAGATGAAAGAGCTTTGGTGCTATATGGGAAATTTGTTTCCAGAGGGTAAAAAAAATTTGAAGAAGATAAAAAAGGCACAGCATTTACCGGAATATAGAGAAGCGGTACAGGGGATGTTTAAGGATTTGGAAATATGTATTCCAGAGTAAATGCAAAGGAAAAAGATGGATAAGATAAAAGAATTGTTAAAAAAGTATACAGAACCAAAGGGACTGTGGCGGATTTTCTGTATGATGGCAGCTATTTTTCTCATGGGTGTGTCATTGTCCTTTTTGATTTTAGTGGATATGGGGACAGACCCATTTTCCTTTATGAACAGGGGATTTGCAGCGGCTTTACATATGTCATTTGGAACCTGGCAGCTTCTCATAAACATTGGATTATTTCTGGTTACGTTTTTGTTTCAGAAAAGTCTCATTGGATTGGGAACCCTGGTAAATATGACGGTAATCGGCTATGTGGCGGATTTTTTCGGCAGTATTTGGAATGAGATGGAGATTTTTCAAACGCCTATGTCCATAGGATTGCGGCTGATCATTCTGGCAGGGGCATTGGCGGTGTTTGTACTTACTGCAGCAGTTTATATGACAGCTCAGTTGGGAACAGCGCCTTATGATGCCATTCCATTTATCATTGTGCAAAAAACCAAAAAGTTGTCTTTTCGCTGGGTACGCATGTTATGGGATACCACAGCAGTTGTGATTGGTATGCTGCTGGGAATGAAATTAGGTGTGATTACCGTATTAATGGTACTGACTCTTGGTCCGGTGGTTTCCTGGTTTGGTGACCATGTAGCCGGAAAATTGTTTGAAAGAGATTGAAAGAGGTCGGAGAAGGGCTTGCCCCTTCTCCCCTTTTTATGTTATGCTAAAGAGTAGATTTACCCAGGAAAAGAAAGGGGAATGCCAATTATGAAAAAATTAACAGACTTACTGGAGCATCTGGAGTATCAGTGTATCCAGGGTACTACAGATAAAGAAATTTCAGGCATTGTGTCTGATTCCAGAAAAGCAGGACCAGGTTCTTTGTTTTTCTGCATCAAAGGCGCTGTTTCAGATGGACACACCTATGCAAAAGAAGTGGCAGAAAAGGGCGCCTCTGTGCTGATTGTGCAGGACCTGGTAGAGGTTCCAAAACAGGTGACAGTGATTCAGGTACCGGACAGCCGCTATGCCATGGCGTGCATTTCAGCAGCCTGGTTTGACCATCCCGCAGAAAAATTAAAAACCATTGGAATTACAGGAACCAAAGGAAAAACAACAACCACTTATCTGGTGAAATCCATTTTGGAAAATGCAGGCCATAAAACAGGACTCATTGGAACCATTGAGACCATTATTGGAGAAGAGCACATTCCTTCTGCCAACACGACCCCGGAATCTTATCTGGTGCAGGAATACTTTGCAAAGATGGTGGAAGCAGGATGTGACAGTGTGGTTATGGAGGTTTCTTCCCAGGGACTGATGCTTCACAGAACCGCTGGTTTTGTGTTTGATATCGGTATCTTTACAAACCTGGAGCCAGACCATATAGGACCCAATGAGCACAAAGATTTTGCAGATTATCTTCACTGCAAAGCCTTGTTATTCAAGCAGTGCAAAACCGGAATTTTTAATGCAGATGACCAGCATTTAGAGGAAATTTTAGAGGGACATACCTGTGAGGTGGAGACCTTTGGATTTTCAGAAAAGGCAGATTTGCGGGCAGAAAACACCAGATTAGTAACAGGCAAAGGAACACTTGGGATTCAGTATGATGTGAAGGGCTTACTGGATTTTCCGGTGGAAATTGACCTGCCGGGCAAATTTAGTGTGTACAATTCCCTCACAGCCATTGCAGTGTGCCGCCATTTTGGAGTGACGCAGGAGAACATTCAAAAAGCCTTAAAACAGGCTAAGGTAAAGGGCAGAATTGAGATGGTGAAGGTTTCGGATGACTTTACTTTAATGATTGATTATGCTCACAATGCCATGAGTCTGGAAAGTTTGCTTACTACCTTAAAAGAATACCATCCCAACCGTCTGGTGTGCCTTTTTGGATGTGGGGGGAACCGTTCCAAACTGCGCCGTTATGAGATGGGAGAGGTGTCCGGAAAGCTGGCAGACTTAACCATTATTACTTCCGATAATCCCAGAAATGAGGAGTCTCAGGAGATTATCAATGATATCAAAATCGGAATTGGAAAGACCGCAGGAAAGTATGTGGAAATCATAGACCGCAAGGAAGCCATTGCCTATGCCATTCATCATGGACAGCCTGGGGATATTATTGTGCTGGCTGGCAAGGGACATGAAGATTACCAGGAAATCAGGGGAAAGAAATATCCTATGGATGAACGGGTACTGATTCAGGAAATTTTGGAAGAGGAAGCATGAACAAACGTTATGCAGACATTATTGTAGATATTTCCCAGGAAAAGTTAGATAAAAGTTTTCAGTATGAGATTCCCGAAGAACTGATTTTTGCAGTGGAAGTAGGAAAAAAGGTGCGGATTCCCTTTGGAAAGGGAGGACGCCAGCTTACGGGCTATGTGGTAGGAATTTCAGGAGAACCCAAGATTGCAGTAGAAAAGATGAAGGCAATTTCCGGTGTGGAAGAGCAGGGAACCGAAATTGAGTCCAGGCTCATTGCCCTGGCAGGGTGGATTGCCAGAAACTATGGCTCCACCATGAATCAGGCCCTGAAAACAGTACTTCCGGTAAAGGAAAAGCAAGCCGCCAGGGAAAAGCGCTATCTCTGTCTTACTGCGCCTTTAAATGTGTGTCAGGAGCATTTGGAACTGTTTCAAAAAAAGCATTATAAGGCAAAAGAAAGACTTTTAAAGGCATTGATGGAGAAAGAAAATCTGGAGTATGCTACAGTAACCGGAGAACTGAAAATCAGCCCACAGGTAATCAGGGGATTTGTGGAGGAGCAGCTTATTTCTGTGGAAACAGAGCGCTGTTACCGCACCGGTATGCCTTCCATAAAAAGAGAAGAAAACCCCCCGCCGCTTACCCTGTCTCAGAAGAAGGCAGTAGAGGAAATTCTGGAAGAATGGAAGGAAGAGAATCCAAGACCATGCCTGCTAAAAGGTGTTACCGGCAGTGGGAAAACAGCAGTTTATATGGAATTGATTGACAAAGTGTTAGCCAGGGGAGAACAGGTGATTGTGCTGATACCGGAGATTGCCCTGACTTATCAGAATGTATCCAGGTTTTACAGCCGGTTTGGAGACGGTGTGTCAGTGATGAACTCACGATTGTCAAAGGGAGAGCGGTGGGATCAGTTTGAACGGGCAAAAAACGGGGAGATTTCCATTGTGATTGGTCCCCGCTCTGCTCTGTTTACCCCATTTCCAAATCTGGGACTGATACTTATAGATGAGGAACATGAGGGTTCCTATAAAAGTGAAAAAACACCCTGTTATCATGCCAGAGAGACTGCCATAGAGCGTGCCTGTATGGAGCATGCAAGAGTGGTTCTTGGCTCTGCCTCTCCCAGTGTGGACAGCTATTACAGAGGTAAAACAGGAGCTTATAAGCTGGTATATCTGGAGGAGCGCTATGGTGGCAGAAGCCTTCCAAAAGTGTCGGTTGTGGACTTGAGAGAGGAATTAAAGACCGGAAACCGCTCCATTTTCAGCAGTGCCCTCACAGAGAAAATCAGGGACCGGCTGGAGAAAAAACAACAGGTACTTTTATTTTTAAACAGGAGAGGCTATACTGGTTTTGTAAGCTGCCGCTCCTGCGGACATGTGATGAAATGTCCTCATTGTGATGTGTCCCTGACCTCCCACAGAAATGGGAAGCTGATTTGTCATTACTGTGGCTACGAACAGGCTCAGGTACAACACTGCCCTGCCTGTGGCTCCCCTTATATCGGAGGATTTAAGGCAGGAACACAGCAGATAGAGACCCTGGTTCAGAAGAGCTTTCCGGGAGCAAGGGTGCTTCGTATGGACGCAGATACCACCCGAAAAAAGGATGACCATGAGAAGATTTTGTCAGCTTTTGCAGCTCATGAGGCAGACATTCTCATAGGAACCCAGATGATTGTAAAAGGGCATGATTTCCCAAAAGTGACTCTGGTAGGTGTTCTGGCAGCAGATTTATCCTTGCACAATGAGGATTACCGGGCAGCAGAGAAAACCTTCCAGTTGCTTTTACAGGCAGTGGGAAGAGCGGGAAGGGGAGAACTTCCCGGTGAGGCTGTGATTCAGACCTATAACCCGGAACACTACAGTATTCAGGCAGCAGCAGCCCAGGACTATGACCAGTTTTATGAGGCAGAGATGAGTTACCGGCTGCTTCTGGATTACCCTCCTGCCGCGTCCATGGCTGCTATAAAAGGCGCCTGTGAGGATGAAGAATTGCTGACAAAAGCCATGGAATATCTGCGGAAATATGTGGAAACCATTTATAAAAAACAGGATTTAATTCTCATAGGCCCGGCGCCGGAAGCAGTGGCCAAGGTACAGGATTTGTACCGTCAGGTATTCTATATGCGTCATCAGGACAGGGAAATTTTAGTGAAATTAAAAAACGCCCTGGAAAAATATATTGCAGTAAACAACGGATTTCGAAGATTATATATACAATTTGATTTTAACGTTTAAGGATAAAGGAGAGAGAAGAATGGCAATAAGACAGATTCGTACACAGGGAGATAGTATTTTAACAAAAGAATGCAGAAAAGTAGAAAAAATGACACCTAAAATTCAGGAATTAATTCATGATATGTTTGATACCATGTATGAAGCATTTGGTGTGGGACTGGCAGGCCCGCAGGTGGGAATGCTGAAACAGATTGTTGTGATTGACACCACAGGAGATGATCCTTATGTGTTGATTAATCCTGAAATTCTGGAGACCTCCGGTTCCCAGACAGGAGATGAGGGCTGCTTAAGCGTGCCTGGCATGTCAGGAACCGTTACCAGACCCAACTATGTGAAAGTAAAAGCTTTGGATGAAAATATGGAAGAATACATTCTGGAAGGGGAAGAACTTCTGGCAAGAGCAATCTGTCATGAAGTGGATCATCTCCACGGAAGACTGTATACAGAACTGGTAGAGGGAGATTTGCATCGCACCAATTATGAGGAGGATGACCAATGAGAGTAATTTTTATGGGAACTCCGGATTTCGCTACAGGAACCTTGGAGGAAATCGTTCTGGCAGGCCATGAAGTAGTGGGTGTGGTAACACAGCCGGATAAGCCCAAGGGCAGAGGAAAAACCCTCATGCCAACGCCGGTAAAAGAAGTGGCTATGAAATATAACCTTCCGGTGTACCAGCCAAAGAAAGTCCGGGAACCGGAATTTGTAGAGGTTTTAAGAGGTTTAAAACCAGATGTTATGGTAGTTGCTGCCTTTGGACAGATTATCAGTAAGGAAATTCTGGAAATGCCTAAATATGGATGTATTAATGTCCATGCATCCCTGCTTCCGGCCTACCGGGGAGCAGCGCCTATTCAGTGGGCTGTCATAAACGGTGATAAAGAGTCCGGCGTTACCATTATGCAGATGGACGAGGGAATTGATACGGGAGATATGATAGAAAAAGTTGTGGTTCCCATTGCAGAGGATGAAACAGGTGGAAGCCTGTTTGATAAATTAAGCCAGGCAGGGGCAAAATTATGCGTGAAGGTGCTTCAGGATTTAGAAGATGGTAAGGCAGTAAGAGAAAAACAGCCGGAGGAAAGCACCACACCTTATGCCAGAATGATTGACAAGAAAATGGGGTCCATTGACTGGGAAAAACCTGCAAAGGAAATTGAACAGCTTATCCGGGGACTGAATCCATGGCCAAGCGCTTATACCAGACTCCAGGGAAAAACTTTGAAAATTTGGAAGGCAGAGGTGCTTTTGGAGCATTCCCAGGAAGCGCCGGGACAGATTACAGAGGTGACAAAAGACAGTATTGTGGTTCAGACAGGACAGGGAAGATTAAAAATTTTGGAACTCCAGCTAGAGGGAAAGAAACGTATGGATGCAGCATCTTTTTTAAGAGGTTATGCCCTGAAGGAAGGGGAAAGCTTTAGATGAATCAACAGGTAAATACAAGAGAATTGATTCTGGGAATTTTACTGGAAGTGAACAAGGAAGGCCAGTACAGCCACCTGGTTATCAGAAGTACCCTGGAAAAATATCAGTATCTGGAAAAACAGGAGCGGGCTTTTATTACCAGGGTGTGTGAAGGAACTTTGGAATATAAGCTGCGTTTGGACTATATTTTAAATCGGTTTTCCACGGTTCCGGCAGAGAAAATGAAGCCGGTTATCCGGGAACTTTTGCGAAGCAGTGTGTATCAGATTCTATATATGGACAGTGTGCCGGATAGCGCTGTTTGTAATGAAGCTGTGAAACTTGCCAGAAAGAAAGGCTTTTATAATCTCACCGGATTTGTAAACGGAGTTTTACGGAAAATCGCAAGAGAATATGGAAGTATCCGCTTCCCTGGAAAAGAAGAACCAGAGGAATATCTTTCTGTGATTTATTCCATGCCAAAGTGGCTGGTACAGCGTTTCTTAGAACAGTATGGCTTTGAAAAAACAGAAAAAATGCTGGAAGCTTTTCTAAAGGAGAAACCAACTACCATCCGTATCCGGGAATATCTGGTGGAGAAAGAGGCGGTTTTGGAAAGCCTGAAAAGCCAGAAGGTTACGGTAGAAAAGGCGCCCTATGTGGAAAATGCCTATTATGTGAAAGATTATGATTACCTTCCGGCGCTGGATGCGTTCCGGGTAGGAAGTATTCAGGTGCAGGATGTAAGTTCTATGCTGGTGGGAGACATTGCAGCTCCAAAAGAAGGGGATTATGTCATAGATTTATGCGCAGCTCCAGGTGGAAAAACCCTGTGTATTGCAGATAAATTAAAGGGAACAGGAAGAGTGGACGCCAGAGATATCAGCAGGACAAAAACAGACTATATCCGGGAAAATGCCATACGCCAGAACTTCTTAAACGTAGTGGTAACAGAAAAAGATGCCACTCAGTTAGACAGTGATTCTCTGGAAAAAGCAGATATTGTGCTGGCGGATGTACCCTGTTCCGGACTTGGTGTCATGGGAAGAAAAACGGATATCAAATACAAATTAAACCCGGCGAAAATCCAGGAATTAGCAGGACTTCAAAGGGAAATACTGGAACAGGCATCCACCTATGTAAAGCCAGGAGGTACGTTGATTTACAGTACCTGTACCATAGGAAAAGAAGAAAATCAGGACAATGTAGAATGGTTTTTAGAGCATTATCCTTATGAATTAGAAAGCCTGGATCCATACCTTTGCGAAGAATTAAGAAGTGAAACCACAAAGAAGGGATATCTACAGCTTCTTCCAGGAGTACATAAATGTGATGGATTTTTCATTGCCAGATTAAAGAGGAAAACAGAATGGAACAAATAGATATTAAATCCCAGAACCTTTCGGAATTAAAGAAAACCATGGAGCAGCTGGGAGAAAAAGCCTTCCGGGCAAAGCAGCTTTATCAGTGGATGCACCAGAAGCTGGCGGATGAGTTTCAGGATATGACAAATTTGTCTGTGGCTCTCAGGGAAAAATTAGAAAAACATTGTGTGCTGACCAGCTTAAAAGCCCTGGAAGTGCAGACCTCTAAGCTGGACGGAACCCAGAAATATCTCTTTGCTCTGGCAGATGGAAATGTGGTGGAAAGTGTACTGATGAAGTACAAACATGGCAACAGTGTGTGCATTTCTTCTCAGGTGGGATGTAAGATGGGGTGCAGGTTTTGCGCATCCACCATTGGAGGCTGGACCAGAAATCTCACTGCAGCGGAAATGCTGGATCAGGTGTACCAGATTCAGAAGCATTCCGGAGAACGGGTGTCTAATGTGGTAGTGATGGGAACCGGGGAACCTTTGGATAATTATGAGAATCTTCTGAGGTTTCTTCACATGTTAAGTGATGAAAACGGATTACATATCAGTCAGCGAAACATTACGGTTTCCACCTGTGGAATTGTGCCAAGGATTTATGACCTGGCAGAAGAAAACCTGCAGATTACACTGGCTATTTCTCTTCATGCATCCAATCAGGAGAAGAGAGCAGAGCTTATGCCAATAGCCAATGCATATTCCATTACTCAGGTGCTGGAGGCCTGTAAGTATTATTTTGAAAAAACAGGCAGAAGAATCACCTTTGAATACAGTCTGGTTGGTGGAAAAAATGATTCCCAGGAGGATGCAAAGGAGCTGGCAGAACTGATTCAGGGCCTTTGCTGCCATGTGAATCTCATCCCGGTAAACCCCATTAAAGAGCGGGATTTTGTACAGTCAGGGAAAAAAGTTATAGAGAAATTTCAAAATAAACTTGAAAAATACCAAATTAATGTTACTATTAGAAGAGAAATGGGCCGCGATATTGACGGGGCCTGTGGACAATTAAGAAAAAGTTATATTGATCATAAGCAAAGTAAAGAGGATAAGAGAGAGGACTCGTAGGATGAAGTCATATTCTGTAACGGATGTGGGGCAGAAACGCCAGGTGAATCAGGATTATGTCTATGCTTCTGAGGAACCAGTGGGGAATCTGCCGAATCTTTTTGTGGTTGCAGATGGCATGGGAGGGCACAATGCGGGAGATTTTGCTTCCAGCTTTGCCGTGCAGACCTTGGTTCGCACCATTTTAGAAGATGAAAACCAAAATCCAATCAAAGTTATCCGTCATGCAGTGGAGGAGGCCAACCGTAAGGTGCTGGAAGAATCCAAATCTCATGCGGAAATGGCAGGAATGGGAACCACTATGGTTCTTGTTACCATCATAGATGATTATGCCTATGTAGCAAATGTGGGTGACAGCAGACTATATTTGATTGAAGATCAGATTCTTCAGATTACAAAAGATCATTCTCTGGTTCAGGAGATGGTCAAACGGGGGTTAATTACAAAAGAAGAGGCCAGGGAGCATCCGGATAAAAATATTATTACCAGGGTGCTTGGAATCGGTCCTGAGATAGAAGTGGATTTCTTTGATATTCATTTAAAGGAAAACAGTGTTTTGCTTCTTTGTTCAGACGGACTTTCCAACATGGTCGCAGATGAAGACATCTGGAGGATTGTCAGTACAAGCAGAGAAATGAAGGAGGCAGGAATGCGTCTGGTTTCTCTTGCAAATGAAAACGGTGGTAAAGATAATATAGCAGTAGTGCTGGTACAGCCAGACACAAAAGAGGTGCAAGTATGTTAAATGTGGGAGTAATTGTTGGCGAAAGGTATGAAGTGGTTGGATGCATTGGATCCGGCGGAATGGCGGATGTATATAAGGCAAAGGATCACAAGCTTAACCGATTTGTAGCCATGAAGGTGCTGAAGGCAGAGTTCAGCGCAGATACAAATTTTATCAGAAAATTTCAAAGAGAGGCTCAGGCAGCAGCAGGTCTGGCACATCCAAATGTAGTCAATGTCTTTGATGTTGGGGAGGATCAGGGCATTAATTATATTGTTATGGAACTGGTAGAGGGAATTACCTTAAAAGATTATATTTCCAAAAAAGGAAAACTGACGGTGAAGGAAGCAACCAGTATTGCCATTCAGGTTTCCATGGGACTGGAGGCAGCCCATAACCGGAACATTGTACACCGGGATATTAAGCCGCAGAATATTATTATTTCAACAGATGGTAAGGTGAAGGTTACAGACTTTGGTATTGCCAGAGTAGCGTCTTCCAATACCATCAGTACCAATGCCATGGGATCTGTTCATTACAGTTCACCGGAACAGGTACGTGGGGGCTACAGTGATTTCAAGAGTGATATCTATTCCCTTGGTATTACCATGTATGAAATGGTAACCGGAAGAGTTCCTTTTGACGGAGATACCACAGTGGCTATTGCCATTAAACATCTTCAGGATGAAATGGTTCCTCCTTCTCAATATGCGGGAAATCTTCCTCACAGTTTAGAAGAGATTATTTTAAAATGTACACAGAAAAGCCCGGACAGAAGATACAGTACCCTGGCAGAGTTGATTAATGATTTGAAACATTCTCTTATTGACCCGGATGGAAATTTCGTAAATCTGACACCTCTGAGTAATCATGCCCAGACCATTATGATTACTCCGGAAGAAATGAAGGAAATTCAGGAAAGCGCGTACAATCAGAAGCCACGTTATGATGAAGACGACGAGGATGATGAGGATGACGAAGAAGATGAAATTTACGAAAAGCCATCCAGAAGACGCCGCAAAAAGGCAAAAGAAGAGGAAGAAGATGACGAGGACGATGAGGATGATGACGACGATGATGAAAGAGGCGGCATCAACACCAAATTAGAAAAAGCCATGACCATTGGCGGACTCATTATCGGCGGTATTATTATCTGTATTCTTATTTATCTGGTAGCGTCTGCAGCAGGGCTGGTAGGCGGAAGCGGAGGCAAGGACAAGAAACCAGAGACTCAGCAGGAAGAAGACAAGGATAAAAATAAAGAACAGATAAAAGTACCGGATCTTAGCAATAAAACACCGGAAGAAGCTAAAAAAGAGTTAAATACATTAGGACTTGGTGCAAGAAAAGGCGGAGAAGAATCCTCTGATACTGTAGAGGAAGGTCTTATTACCCGTCAGGAACCTGCAGCTGGAGAGCAGGTAGATAAAAATACCCAGATACTCTTTTACGTCAGCACAGGAAAAGCAGTGGAAGAAGTTACCATTCCTTCCGGTTTAGTAGGCGAAAGTCTGAGTTCCGTAGAGAGTACTTTACAGGAATTAGGATTGAAAACAAAGGTAGAGAAAGAAAAAAGCAGTGAAGTAGCAGTTGGAAAAGTAATTTCTCTGAATCCAGGTGAAGGCACTAAAGTAGCAAAAGATTCTGAGGTGACCATTGTTGTCAGCGCTGGTGAAGGCGATACAATGGTAAAAGTTCCTAATGTTCGCGGTTATATGAAAGATGCAGGCGTAAAAATCGTAGAAGACCAGGGCTTAATTGTAGAAGTAGAAGAAGTCTGGGAAGAAAATACCGGTGCTGGAATCGGACAGATTTTTGAAACTGTGCCAAAAGCAAATACAAGAGTAGAAGTCGGAAGTTCCGTAGTAGTTCGTGTTCTTGCACAGAAACAGGCGGAGCCGGAAGAGGAAGAGTCCCAGGGCACAGAAGAAGAACCTAATACAGGAAATAATAACAACGGAACATCTGCTACCACAGGAGTTACAGCAACTTCAGGACAGTGGGCTGTTCAGAATGTGAAACTGACAAAACCTACGAATTATGAAGGTGGAGCTGTACAGCTTCGTTTAGTACAGAATGACAACGGTGATGAAACAAGTGGTGGAAAGGTAGTATTAGAAGGGGATTACATTGACTTCAACAAACAAATTGGTGATATTGTAGGAGAAGATGGTGTAGAAACCGGAACCCTGTATTTTGCAGAAAAGCAATCAGATGGAACCTACAAAACCATTTATAAATATCCACTGGAATTCAAAGAAGTACAGTAGAGTTAAAGTGGGTATGTTTCACAAACAAACTAAATAATAGACAAAAAGTAGAAATATTTCATTAAACAGCAATTAGGCATCTTAGTACTGTTCAAGCGAATCTGTCGAGCACTCTTTGAGACTACAGGCTCAAAGGGAGCGCAGACTGAGCGTAAACAGTACTAAGATGCCTAATTGCGTCCAAAGAATAATTCTGCTTTTTTCACAGGTTGCCATTATCCCCCAAACAGTATATAATGAGGAATGTGTAAAAAAGAAAGAAAAGGTAGGTTTTATGCAGGGAAGAATTATTAAGGGAATCGCCGGATTTTATTATGTGTCGGCGGAGAATCAGCAGGTATATGAATGTAAGGCAAAAGGGATTTTCAGAAAAGAGAAGTTGAAGCCTCTGGTGGGAGATTTTGTAGAACTGGAGATTCTGGATGAGGAAGACAAAAAGGGAAATGTAATAGCTGTTTTGGAGCGGAAGAATACCTTGATTCGTCCGGCTGTGGCAAATATTGACCAAGCCCTGGTGATTTTTGCGGCAAAGGAGCCAAATCCTAATTTTGCCTTGCTGGACCGTTTTTTGATTACTATGGAGAGACAAAAGATTCCTGTGGTAATCTGTATCAATAAAGAGGAACTTTTCCAGGAAGAGGAAAGAGAGAAAATTCAGGATATGTATGAACCCTGCGGTTACCAGGTTTTGTTTACCAGTGCAAAGAGAGAGCAGGGGATTCAGAAACTGCGGGAAGTGCTGCAAAATAAAACCACAGCAGTGGCAGGCCCTTCCGGTGTGGGCAAATCTTCACTTACTAATCTGCTGGCTCCCGGAATCCAGATGGAGACAGGTGAAATCAGCAAGAAGCTGGGAAGAGGCCGCCATACCACCAGACATACCCAGCTTATTGAATTAGAGAAAAACACGTATCTTATGGATACCCCTGGATTTACCTCCTTTTATGTGGAAGATATGGAAAAGGAAGAATTGCGGTTTTATTTCCCGGAGTTTTCGCCATATGAAGGAACTTGCAGATTTTTGCCCTGTACCCATACCCATGAACCTGGCTGCAGTGTAAAAGAAGCTCTGGAGAATGGTAAAATCAGTAAGGAACGTTATAAAAATTATGTTGACATGTATCGAGAATTAGAGGAAAAACGGAGGTATTAGTACATGGAATATCAATTATCCCCTTCTATTTTGGCAGCGGATTTTTGCAATTTGGGAGACAACATCAGACGGGCAGAGCAGGCAGGAGCGAAATGGCTGCACATTGACATTATGGATGGGCAGTTTGTTCCGACGATTTCTATGGGAACTCCTGTGCTTGCATCTGTGAGAAAAGTAAGCAAGCTGTTTCTGGATGTACATATTATGGCAAAAGAACCAGACCATCTCATAGAAGAACTGGTTGAGGCAGGCGCGGATATGATTACCGTTCATGCAGAGGCTTGTACCCATCTGGATAGAACCTTGCACCTGATTCGGGAATTAGGCTGCAAATGTGGCGTTGCCATTAATCCGGCTACTCCGGTTTCCGTGCTGGAGCATGTGCTGGGGCTGGCGGATATGGCGTTAGTGATGTCCGTAAATCCTGGCTTTGGAGGACAGGCATATATCCCCTACTGTACAGAAAAAATCCGAAGACTTCGCGCCATGGCAAAAGAGCAGAGGCTGGAACTGGACATTCAGGTAGACGGGGGAATTAATAAAACCACTCTTCCGGAAGTTTTAGAAGCAGGGGCTAACATTATTGTGGCAGGCTCTGCTGTGTTTAAGGGCAATATTGAAGAAAACATAAAAGAGCTGAAAGGAATGATGGAAGAATAATGGATACTTTACTGCTGTGTGGCGGTCCTTTGGAAGAGGATTTCGCCTTAACGGTGTTGGAAGATTTAAAACCAGACTGTATTATTGGAATTGATAGAGGGCTGAATTTTTGCTACAGGCAGAACATACATCCAGATTATATTTTAGGGGATTTTGACAGTATTGATCGGGAAGTTCTGGATTATTATGAACATCAGTCTGAAATTCCGGTGAAGCGCTATAAACCGGAAAAAGACGCCACAGATACCAGAATCGGCCTGGAGCTTGCCATAAAGCTGGGCAGCAGCCGGGTATTCCTGCTGGGCGCCACAGGGGGGAGACTGGACCATTATATGGGAAATCTGCAGTCGCTGACTGCGGCAAGAATCCAGGGCGTGGAGGCGTGGATTCTGGACAGCCGCAACGCCTTAACAGTTTTGGATAAGCCTTTTACCATTCAAAAAGAAAAACAATTCGGTAAATATGTTTCCTTTTTTTCCATGAGTGATAAGGTTGAAGGCATGACTTTAACAGGATTCAAATATCCACTGCATGAGTACACCATGACGAATTATGACGGAATTGGCGTCAGCAATGAGATTCAGGAAGAAACAGCAAGGGTGGAATTTCGGACGGGCATGGTGTTGATGGTGATGTCGAGAGATTAAAAGAGGAGGGCAAAGGGATGAGCAGTTATGAGGAATATATACAACAGGGCTTAGGTGGAGAGGCGCCGTTAAAAGTGATTCTCTGCGGGAATGTAGAGGAAGCAGAGAAGGATAAGATTGGCGTTGTCTCAGTGGTGTATGCCACTGAAAAGAAAGAATGGGCAGAACAAAAGATAAGAGAACTGACAAAGGCACATCCAGAGCGGTATTATATGGTTTACAGTGTACCCCTGGATGTGGATTTGACAGAACTTTCTCATTATCCGTCCATTGCAATCAGCAGGGAGGATTTGGAGTAAAAAATATCATGGATGGGGAGATTTACAAAAAAATCTCCCTAAAGCATTTCATAATTTCTCTTAAGGTTTCCTGGTTTAGCTGGTAATACACCCGCCCATCTTTTTTCTCAACAGTTACCATATGATTAGAGAGCAGAAGACTCATATGATGAGAGGCAGTTGCAGGGGTTAACTGTAGTTCTTCTGCAATTTCCAGGTTATATCTTCCATGGGATTTTAAAAGACACAAAATTTCAAATTTGCTTTTATCACCCAGAAGCTTTAAAATCGGTGGAAGCATTTCTTTGGCATTTTCTAAATTTTTCTGATACAAATCCAGCTTATTTGTCAGAACTCCCTGAAAAATAATAGTAGGTGTAATCCATTCCATGAGGGGAAGCACTGCTGTAAGGTAGAATCTTTTGGACTCTGGATGAAATTCTGACATAAGGCTGCATATTACATCCGAAGGCTCAGACGGAGCCTGGGACACTAATTTTTCTAACTGCTTTTTATTCTTTTGGAAGGTGACATCAAAAGCAGTACGGTTGTTTTCGTAAATATGGAAGAGTTCCTGGAATTTTCTTACCGGATTATGGATTAATTCCAATAGCCGCCATTTGGTATCCTCAGAGTATTCTGAGGACTGGAGCAATAAAAACCAGTTTTCCATGTCACTGGAATTAGAAGCCTTTTCGGAGTTCTTTTGTTTCAAAAATGAGTTCATTACAGAAAAAATATGGGGTTGGGTTAGTTGGTCGGGTTCTGCGTTAGACTCAAAAAGTTCGGTTGCCATGGCCAGGACAGTGAGGAAAAATTCTGTATTGTATCCAAAGAAAAAGGTTTCTTCTTGCTTTAAAGCATAAGTATCTTCAAACACCTGTACATAATTATCTAAATAGGAAAGATACTGCTTATAAAACTGAGCTCCGTCGATATTCATTTCTTTTAAAGAATTTAGCAGATCTGTTTTTACCGCTTCAAAGTTTTTTGTCATATAGATAAGTCCCAGAGTTTCCAGGAAAGGATGCAGTGTTTTTGCGCCTTTGTTTTCCATATATACGTACATGCCTCCGTTTATATCATTTGCTTATAATGTACCACATAGTTAGCGTACTGTCTATTTTCTGTTCAATAACAAATCACAGACAAGTCCTACAGCGCCTAAGCCAAACAGACAGGCAGCAATTGATTTATGACCCTTTTCAGAAAAATGCAAAGCACCAATCATCAATCCGACTTCTACTATAGCAGATATAGATTTAGATACAATGCGAAAGGAACGTTTTTTCCATGCCTTATTTGCGGCAAATTCAATTTTGTTTGCAACATTTTCAATTTTTTGGTCTAAGTTAGACATCATAATCTCCTTTCTGTTGATATTATTTTATAAATACAATGTAACATACTATTTTATGAAAGTCAAATTAATTATATATATATCTAATTACAGGGGGTGGATTTCTGGATGATTTTATGGAAACTCTATACAAAACATGATATTCGCATAAAAGCAGTTGTTGCTGTTATGAAGTTATTATTAGATAGAAATCTATTTTCGGGAGAAGCGTTGACATATAAGTAGAAAATTTTAAGCTCAAAGGGCGTAACCGCTCCATTGTTTCAAATACCAAAATAGATGTGGTAAGAAAGAGATTTGTAAAAATTATATAGAAGATATGAGAGATACGTGAGATGTGAGATGAAGAGAGGATATAAAATTTTTATTACTGTGATAGTATTTTATCCAGTATAGGTGCGGCTTGTATAGGTGTTGGTTTTGTGGGAGATTCAACATTATCCTTTGGTATGAGATTCGTTTGTAATTTCTTTTTTATTATGCAAGCCATAGCAACGGCATGGGTTGTAATCAGTTTGTTTAGAAAAGAATAGATATATCTGGCTTTATGCATTTAAAGGATATCTTTTTTGCAGTCAATCCTAAGACGAACTACTTTGTGCGTATGGATGCGAAGGTTAATGAATCACCGGGAACTTGAGGCATATAGGCTAAAAGTATTGTTTTATAATTTTTAGCCTACATTTTTCAGGCACGAATAGGTGGCGTTTAAGAAATTCTGAAATCTAATCTATTTATTCTAAAGCCGAATAGGTTGCTAAGAAAGATTTTATAAATTCAACTTATTTTTTCTTTATAGAAAGTAAGCTTAGAAGAGGAAAACATAAGATTTAGCCTATTTAGGACGAAAAAAAGTAGGCTTACATGAGAAAAACATACAATCTAGCCTATTGGAGCCACAGAAAAGTAGGTTGCAATGGGTAAGAACACGAAATTCTGCCTACCTTTGGTAGTCTAAAATATCTGTCTGTTAAGATTGAAAAACAAAGAACCTTATGCTATACTTTATACTTGCATTAGACTTTGAAATCGCTACGCCGCCATAAAATAAAATGGCGTAAAAAAGGCGTAAAAGAAAGATAGAGAAAGGCGAAAACCCGCATAAATAAAGGGTTTTCGGACAGGTAAAGATAAAAATGAAATTAGGTATCGTAGGTCTCCCAAACGTAGGAAAAAGCACATTGTTTAATTCACTGACAAAAGCAGGAGCAGAGTCTGCAAATTATCCCTTCTGCACCATTGACCCAAATGTGGGAATTGTTCCAGTTCCGGATGAAAGATTGAAATTATTGGGAGATTTTTATCAGTCCAAAAAGGTGACTCCGGCAGTGATTGAATTTGTAGATATTGCCGGCCTGGTAAAAGGCGCATCCAAAGGTGAAGGTCTTGGAAACCAGTTTTTGGCAAACATTCGTGAGGTAGATGCTATTGTACATGTGGTAAGATGCTTTGAAGATGAAAATGTTATCCATGTAGACGGATGTATTGATCCGCTTCGTGATATTGAGACTATTAACCTGGAGCTGATTTTCTCTGATCTGGAAATCCTGGAGAGAAGAATTGCGAAAACTACAAAATCAGCCAGAATGGACAAGGAAGCAGCAAAAGAGCTGGAATTTTTAAAAGAGATTAAAGCGCATCTGGAAGGTGGAGAACCGGCTTCTTCTATGGAACTGGAAAATGAGGACCAGGAATTATATATGAAGGGCTATAACCTGCTTACCTGGAAACCAGTTATCTATGCTGCAAATGTATCCGAAGATGATCTTGCCGATGACGGAGCCTCCAATCCTTATGTACAGCAGGTTCGTGAGTATGCCTCTAAGACAAACAGTGAAGTGTTTGCACTGTGTGCAGAAATTGAACAGGAAATCTCAGAACTGGAAGAAGATGAGAAGAAAGAATTTCTGGAGGATTTGGGAATACAGCAGTCCGGTCTGGAAAAATTAATTATTGCCAGCTACCGTTTGTTAGGACTTTTAAGTTTCCTTACATCAGGAGAGGATGAGACAAGAGCATGGACCATTAAGGTGGGAACAAAGGCGCCTCAGGCAGCAGGAAAAATTCATACGGATTTTGAACGTGGATTTATTAAAGCAGAAGTAGTTAACTATCAGGATTTACTGGATTGCGGTTCCTATGCAGGCGCCAGAGAAAAAGGTCTGGTTCGCATGGAAGGCAAGGAATATGTAGTTCAGGACGGAGATGTGATTCTTTTCCGTTTTAATGTTTAAAGATTACTATACAAATGCATAAAAAGTTCGGTACTGTCAAAGTATAAGAGAAATGTCAGAACCTGTGACAGACAGAAAACAACAGGAGAGTGCAAATGACCCGAAAAGAGCTGAAATGGGAAATCGAACACACAAGAGAGCAATTAGATGCTGCGATTGAACAAAAATACTGCTTCCTTGAGATTTTAAAAATCAGCAGAATGTTAGATTGCCTGATTGAAGAGTACATGATAATGAATCAGCAAAGCTGTTCATAAGGACAGCAGACGGAAGAAGAAAAAAGATGGAAAACCCTGGAAACCATAGATGTTTTCAGGGCTCCGTCTTTTTTTATTTTTGCAGAAAAACATATGTTCCCCCTTGCAGAATTACTTATCTTGGTATAGAATGAATGCATAAGTGGTAGAAAGTGGTGAGAAGTGGTGGGAAATGGGGCACTGGTGGCAGAAGTGTCTCACACAGACCATGAAGATTAGGAAGGGGAGATTCCTGATCTGCGAAAGAAGAGGTCATTCATTATGTTTATGGGAGAGTATAGTCATACAATCGATGCCAAGGGCAGGATGATTATTCCCTCCAAGTTCAGGGAAGAGCTTGGAGAGAATTTCGTGTTGACAAAAGGCTTGGATGGCTGTCTTTCCATTTATCCAAATGAAGAATGGAAGAACTTCGAAGAAAAGCTGAAAGCTTTACCACTTAATGATAAAAATGCAAGAGCCTTCTTACGTTTCTTTGTGGCCAGTGCAACCTTATGTGAACTGGACAAGCAGGGGAGAATTCTCGTACCGTCAACGCTGCGGGAGTTTGCAGGTCTGAATAAGGATGTGGTACTCACGGGAAATCTTACAAGAATTGAAGTCTGGAGTAAGGAAAAGTGGTTGGAGAACAGCAATTATGAGGATATGGATGCTATTGCAGAAGGAATGCAGAGTATGGGCATTGTAATCTGAGAAAATGCTAGGAGAGAATCATGGAATTTAAACACAAATCCGTATTACTGGAAGAAACTGTTGGGAATTTGAAGGTAAAACCTGACGGGATTTATGTAGATGGAACACTGGGAGGCGGCGGACATTCCTATAGGATATGTCAGCAGTTATCTGCCAAGGGGAGCTTGATAGGCATAGATCAAGATGAAGCTGCAATAAGAGCTGCGGGGGAACGGTTACAGGAATTCAGGGAGCAGGTAACTATCATCCGCAGCAATTATTGCAACATGAAAAAAGAATTACAGAAGATAGGAATCACATCTGTAGATGGGATTATTTTGGATTTGGGGGTATCTTCCTACCAGTTGGATAACAGCCAGCGGGGATTTACGTACAGGGAGGATGTCCCTCTTGACATGCGTATGGACCAGAGAAATCCAAGAACAGCCAGAGACATTGTGAATACTTACACAGAACAGGAACTGTACCGGATTATCAGGGACTACGGAGAAGACAAGTTTGCAAAAAACATTGCAAAGCACATCTGCCTGGCAAGACAGGAGAAGAGTATAGAAACAACAGGAGAATTGTCTGAGATTATTAAACGGGCAATTCCCATGAAAATGCGTGCAGTGGGAGGCCATCCGGCCAAGAAGACATTTCAGGCTATCAGGATTGAACTGAATCAGGAACTGGATGTGCTGAGAAATACACTGGATGATATGATTGACCTTTTGAATGATAAGGGAAGGATTTGTATTATTACATTTCATTCTTTGGAAGACCGTATTGTGAAGACGATTTTTAAGCAAAATGAGAATCCATGTACCTGTCCACCGGGATTTCCGGTGTGTGTATGTGGAAATGTGTCAAAAGGGAGAGTGATTACCAGAAAGCCAATTCTTCCAAGCGAAGAGGAGCTTGAGGTAAATCCACGTTCAAAGAGTGCAAAGCTAAGAGTGTTTGAGAAAGTTAAGCAGTAAAAGCAGTAGCAGGAAAATAACCTGGTAAGGGAGAACTTCATGGCAAGTACAAGGAACCATAACCGATATGACAACAGAAGAGCGCAGGTGCGTCAGGCATACTATGAAGATGGGAATGCAGCGCGCCGTTTGGAAGAGGTACCTGTTCGGCCAAAGAAGAAACTGAGCAAAACTGCACAGAAGAACCGGGCGAAAAGCACCAATATGGGAAAGGGTTATATTGCTTTCCTGATTTTGGTCTGTGCTTTGGCAACCGGAGCCTGCGTACACTATATTAAACTGACCGCGCTTGTAACAGCGCAAAAGAGCGCAGTAGATGCAAAGGAACTGGAGCTTAATGAACTGAAATCTGATAATGACGCATATTACAGTGAGATTATGACAAATGTGGATTTGGAGGAAATCCGCGACAGAGCCATTAATGAATTGGGAATGGAATACGCGGAGGAAGACCAGATTAAGTATTATACACCGGGAAATAATAACTACGTAAGACAGTATCAGGACGTACCAGAAAAATAAGCAGGTGGAAGATTGAGAAAAAACGAATCAAAACAAAGAAAACTTACGAAGAAGATGAAGATAAAGCTGGCGGGGGTATTTGGATGTTCTCTGCTGGCTTTAGTCGGTTTATTGGTGGGAATTACCTGGATTAATGCAAAGTCAGGCAATAAATATACCCAGCAGGTTCTCACACAGTCTCAGCAGCAGTACACAGATACTACGGTTCCTTTCCGAAGGGGCAGTATCACAGACCGCAACGGAACCATGCTGGCAAATAGTGTGAAGGTTTACAACCTGGTTTTAGACTGTGTGGAAATCAATAATAACGATAAATACAAGGATCCTACCAAAGCTGCTTTGGAAGAATATTTTGATATTGAGCAGGATGTGGTGGATGGTCTGCTGACAAATGAGGAAACAAAGGACAGCAGATACCAGATTCTGAAAAAAGAAGTTACCATGGATGAGCGCCGCGCTTTTGAGGAATCTTTGGAAGTGCCGGAAAGCAAGGAAGAACAAGAGGCTCTGGGGGAAGAAGAAATTACCAGGCGTCAGAGAGTAAAGGGCGTTTATTTTGAGGATACTTATAAGCGGATTTATCCTCTTGGAAGTCTGGCCTGTGATGTAATCGGCTTTACAGATGCAGGAGATACGGCTACCTGGGGGCTGGAAGGCTATTATAACAGTACCTTAAACGGAACCAATGGACGAACCTTTGGTTATCTTTCGGATAATTCTTCTCTGGAGCAGAACATTATTGACCCGGTCAATGGGAAGAATCTTACCACAACCCTGGATGCCACCATTCAGGAAATTGTGGAGAAGTATATTTCAGCCTTTGACAGAGCTTTGTCTGCGGGACCTAATAACAAGAAAAATGCGAAGAAAAAAGGTGCGGAAAATATTGCTGTTATTATTCAGAATCCTAATAATGGAGAGATTCTGGCTATGGCAAGTTCAGGAACCTATGATTTGAATAATCCCCGTGATTTAAGCGGAAGCTACACAGAGTATGAAATTGAAAACATGGATGATGAAGAGACAAAGGAAGCTTTGTTTGATATGTGGAAAAACTACTGTGTCAGCCAGAACTTTGAACCGGGTTCCACATTTAAGCCTGTGGTTGTGGCAAGCGCTTTGGAATCAGGAGCAATTACAGAGGCAAACCGTTTTATCTGTGACGGTGGAGAGGAAATCGGTGAAGATTATGTCCGCTGCGCTGTTTATCCGGATAGCCATGGTTCTCAGAGCCTTGGGGAGGTTATTCAGAACTCCTGTAATGACGGAATGATGGCTATTGGACGAAAAATGGGTACGAAGTTATTTCTGGAATACCAGAAGAAATTTAATTTTGGCACCAGAACAGGAATTGACCTTCCGAGTGAGGAGACGGGACTTTTGTTCTCAGAAGATAATATGTATGAGATGGAATTGTCTACCTCTGCTTTTGGACAGGGCTTTAACTGTACTATGATTCAGGAAATTTCGGCGATTTCTGCGGCAATTAATGGTGGTACTTATTATCAGCCTCATTTGGTAAAGGAAATTACAGACGAAGATGGAAAAACCGTAAAAAATATTAATCCTAATGTATTAAAACAGCCTGTTTCTGAAGAAGTATCTGCCAAAATCAGAGAGTATATGGGACTGAGTGTCACCAATGGTACCAGCCGCTCTGCAAAGGTGCAGGGATATTCCATGGGTGGTAAAACGGGAACAGCGGAAAAATTAAATGAGAAAGAAAAGGGAAATTATCTGGTATCTTTCATTGGATTTGCGCCTCTTGATAAACCGGAAATGGTGATTTATACAGTTGTAGATACGCCAAACGTGGAAAAGCAGGCGTCCAGTACCTACGCCCAGTATTTATCACAGGCAATTATGTCTGAGGTGCTGCCATATATGAATATTTATCAGGATGAGCCTGTAGTGGAGGAAACGGTATTGTGGCAGGGCTTCTACGGTGTTCCTAAAATGACAGATATTGTGGAAGACGGAGTTTCCAATCCATACGGAACAATTCTGGATCAGGGCTTTGGAGATGGAGACCCCATTGACGAAGAGGATATTAATGACCAGGAGACAGACGGAATTACCAATGAAGACGCGGGAATCGAGGCAGATGACCCGGAATATGAGGATGAATATGATTTAGACGAATTAGAAGATGATATCAGAAGATAAAAAGAGAAGCTGTGGCATGAAAGCGTAAGGTGCATTTTCATGTCACAGCTTTTTGTCATAGAAACATGTGTTGGACATATAGTATAAGGATAAACCTGCAAGGCGGCAAATATGAGAAAAAACAGGACTTACCATAAGAAGAAAACAGTGATTGTATTTTTAGGATGTATGTGTATGCTTTTGGGGCTTATGGGGCGTATGGTTTATCTTATGGTAATCCGTTCCGATTATTACGCAAAAAAAGCAGAGGAACTGCATGAACGTGAGCGTGATATTAAGGCTGCCAGAGGAAGGATTCTGGATAGAAATGGGGAGGTGCTGGCGGATAATAAAGCAGTGTGCACTATTTCTGTGATTCACAGCCAGGTGAAAGAACCGGAAAAAGTCATTGCCATGTTGTGTAAGGAACTGGGGCTGTCTGAGGAAACAGCAAGAAAGAGGGTGGAAACTGTATCAGCCATTGAACGAGTTAAAACCAATGTAGAGAAAGACGTGGGAGACAAAATCCGGAGCTATGGTCTGGAGGGAGTAAAGGTAGATGAGGATTTTAAGCGGGAGTATCCCTATCAGGAGCTGGCGTCCAAGGTTCTTGGATTTACCGGAGGGGATAATCAGGGAATCATTGGACTGGAGGTTATGTATGAAGAAGCCCTTCGGGGAATTGATGGAAAGATTCTTACCATAACAGATGCCAGAGGGGTTGAATTATCAGAACTTGGTGAACAAAGGGTGGAGCCTGTGCCGGGATATGACCTGCATGTCAGTCTGGACAAAAACATTCAGATGTATGCTCAGCAGGCTGCCTGGAAGGTTATGGAAGAAAAACAGGCAGATGCGGTGTCCATTCTTCTTATGAACCCTCAGACCGGAGAAATTTATGCCAATGCCAATGTGCCGGAGTTTAATCTCAATGAGCCCTTTACCCTGAATACAGATGAGGACACTTCCGGCATGACAGAAAAAGAACTTCAGGATGCCTGTAATAAAATGTGGAGAAATCTTACCATAAATGACACTTATGAACCTGGCTCTACCTTTAAAATTATTACTATGGCAGCAGGACTTTCCCAGGGAGTGGTGCACATGGAGGATCGGTTTTCCTGTCCGGGTTTTAAGATTGTGGAAGATAGAAGAATTCACTGCCACAAGCGGACAGGACATGGAGCGGAGAGCTTTGTAGAAGGAGCCATGAATTCCTGTAACCCTGTTTTTATTGAGGTGGGGCTGCGCCTTGGAGTGGATAATTATTTCCGGTATTTTAAGCAGTTTGGTTTGATGGAAAAGACAGGAATCGATCTTCCGGGAGAAGCATCCACGATTATGCACAAACAGGAAAAAGTAGGAGAGGTAGAGCTGGCTACCATTTCTTTTGGCCAGTCTTTTCAGATTACCCCCATACAACTGGCAACCACTGTAAGCTCCCTGATTAATGGGGGAAAACGGATTACGCCGCATTTTGGAGTAAAAGTGACAGACCGGGAAGGAAATCTGGTGGAAACCCTTCGCTATCCGGAGAAGGAGGGGATTGTATCAGAGGAAATTTCAGAACAGGTGCGTTACATTCTGGAAAAGGTGGTGTCAGAAGGCTCCGGTAAAAATGCTGCCATAGAGGGAAGAACCATTGGAGGAAAGACTGCAACCTCCCAGACGCTGCCAAGAAGCGCTCACCGCTATATTTCTTCGTTTCTTGGCTTTACTCCGGCACAGGAACCTCAGGTATTGGGGCTGTGTCTGATTCATGATCCCCAGGGTGTGTACTATGGAGGAACCATTGCGGCTCCTGTTATCCGGGATATCTTTGACAACATTCTTCCGTATATGGGGATTCAAGGTTGATAAATGAGGGAAAAAGCATTATACTGAAAAAGAGTAAAATACATAAAAAAGAGGTGTACTATGACAGAATTTACTATGGCATTACCAGTGCTGATTGCCTTTGCAATCAGTGTATTATTAGGACCGATTGTGATTCCTTATCTGAGAAAACTGAAAATGGGACAGACAGAGCGTGTAGAAGGCGTGCAGTCTCATCTGAAAAAGGCAGGAACTCCTACCATGGGCGGTATTATTTTCCTTTTGTCCACGGTAGTGACTTCCCTGATTTATGTGAAGGATTACCCAAAGATTATTCCAATCCTGTTTCTTACCCTGGGCTTTGGGATTATCGGATTTCTGGATGATTATTTAAAAGTAGTTCTGAAACGTTCAGATGGTCTCATGCCTGGACAGAAAATGGCATGTCAGATTGTGGTGACAGGAATTTTTGCTTTTTATCTCATGAAGTTTACAGACGTTCCTATGACCATGAAAATTCCATTTATGCCGGGACATGAGATTGATTTTGGTATTCTTACCATTCCCATTCTGTTTATTGCAGTAATTGGAACGGTAAATGGTGTGAACTTTACAGACGGGCTGGACGGGCTGGCTTCTTCTGTGACCATTATGGTGGCAACCTTTTTCTCTGTTATGGCCATTGGAACAAAAAGCGGCATTGAACCCATTACTTGCGCGGTAGTTGGGGCGCTTATGGGATTTTTACTGTTTAATGTATATCCTGCCAAGATTTTCATGGGGGATACAGGTTCTCTGGCCTTAGGAGGCTTTGTGGCGGGAACAGCTTATATGCTGCAGATGCCTTTGTTTATTATTCTGGTTGGTCTTGTTTATGTGGTGGAAGTGCTTTCTGTTATGATTCAGGTTACTTATTTTAAGGCCACCCATGGAAAGCGTTTCTTCAAAATGGCTCCTATTCATCATCATTTTGAGCTGTGCGGATGGTCTGAAACCAGAATCGTGGCAGTATTCTCCGTTGTAACAGCAGTATTATGCCTCATAGCTCTTATGGGTGTTTAACAGGCAGAGAAGATTGGAAAACGAGGAAAAGAAGTATGAAATTGCTAAGAAGTGAAGTAGAGAATAAAAAGGTGCTGGTATTTGGTTCCGGAATCAGCGGTATCGGCGCTGTGAAGCTTTTGGAAGCCTTAGAAGCCAGGGTGGTGCTTTATGATGGAAATGAAAAGCTTCAGGAGGAACAAATCAGAAAACAACTGGGGACTGGCTCTGTCTGCAGCATTGTACTGGGAGAACTTCCAAAAGAGCTGATTTCTACCCTGGATCTGGTGGTTATGAGCCCGGGGGTACCTTTGGACATCCCTGCTGTAGAGCAGTTAAGGACAGCGGGAATTCCCATTTGGGGCGAGGTGGAACTGGCATATCAGATGGGAGCAGGAAAGGTGCTTGCCATTACAGGGACCAATGGAAAAACCACAACCACAGCCCTGTTGGGTGAGATTATGAAAGCAGACCGGGCAGCCAGAAATACCTATGATGAGGTTTATGTGGTAGGAAACATTGGAAATGCTTATACAAAAGAAGCTCTTTCCATGAAAGATACCAGTTGTACGGTTGCAGAAATCAGCAGTTTTCAGTTGGAAACCGCAGATACCTTCAGACCGGATGTGTCCGGAATTTTGAATATTACAGAGGATCATTTAAACCGTCATCATACCATGGAAGAATATATCCGGGTAAAAGAGCTGATTGCAGCAAATCAGACCAAAGAGGATTATTGCATTTTAAATTATGAAGACCCGGTATTACGGGAATTTGCAGCCGGCTGTGGGGCAACCGTAGTCTTTTTCTCAAGTGTACAAAGACTTGAGCAGGGCATCTTTCTGGAAGATGGCAAAATCCTTTTAAGAACCAAAGACCAGGAGCTGGAAATTGTAGATACGAAGGATTTGAAGCTGTTGGGACAGCATAATTATGAAAACGTAATGGCAGCCTCAGCCATGGCATATTATGCAGGAGTTCCAGTGGAAATTATCCGAAGGGCAGTGACAGAATTTAAAGCTGTGGCTCACAGAATTGAGTTTGTGGATGAAATTCAGGGTGTGGCTTATTACAATGATTCTAAGGGAACGAATCCGGATGCAGCCATTAAGGGGATTCAGGCCATGAACCGTCCAACGCTGTTGATTGGGGGAGGCTATGACAAGGAGTCCTCCTATGAAGAGTGGATTGAGGCTTTTGACGGAAAGGTGAAATATCTGGTGCTCATAGGCCAGACCAGAGAAAAAATTCAGGAAACTGCCCATGCCTGCGGATTTATGAATACCATTCTGGCAGATAATCTGGAAGAAGCAGTGAATATCTGTGCGCAAAAAGCACAAAAAGGAGATGCAGTGCTTCTTTCTCCCGCATGTGCAAGCTGGGGACAATTTGATAACTATGAACAGCGGGGAGATAAATTTAAAGAATATGTAGGCAGACTGAAAGCATATAAATAAAGGAACTGGTTGCACAAGGGGAGAGCTGCTTTGGACAGGGAAAAGAAGAAAGAAAGGCATTTTGATTATGTGCTGTTGTGTTTGGTAATACTTCTGGTTCTTTTCGGGCTGTTATTTCTATATAGTACCAGCGCTTACAATGGAAGAGTGAAATTTCATGATGCTGGGTATTATTTTAAGAAACAATTATTTGCCACTTCCCTTGGACTTGTGGGAATGTATCTGGTTTCCTGTATGGATTATCATATGCTGGTAAGGTTTGCGCCTTTTTTCTATGTTGTTTCATTGCTGTTATCCCTGGCAGTTTTGATGTTTGGGGATGAATATAATGGTTCCAGGCGCTGGCTGTCCCTGGGACCTTTCTCTTTTCAGCCATCGGAATTTGCCAAAGTAGCAGTGATTCTGCTTCTGACCTGTGTGATTGAAAAAGGAAAGGAGCAGAAACAGGGGATGCTGCAAATGGCAGGAACCATGGCTTTGCTCCTTCCTATTGTGGGGCTTGTGGGAACCAATAACCTGAGTACAGCAATTATTATTCTGGGCATTGGTGTGATTCTTATTTTTGTGTCCAATCCCAGGTATCTGCCCTTTGTGGGAATCGGAGTCAGCGGGATTTTGTTTATTGGAATTTTTTTAAGTATGGCCAGCTACCGTCTGGAACGTCTTGCAATCTGGCAGAATCCGGAAGCCTATGAAAAAGGGTTCCAGACCATACAGGGCTTATATGCCATAGGAAGCGGTGGGATTTTCGGGAAAGGCCTGGGAAACAGTCTGCAAAAGCTGGGTTTTGTACCGGAGGCTCAGAATGATATGATTTTTTCCATTGTATGTGAAGAGACCGGACTTGTAGGAGCCTGTCTTTTAATTCTGTTGTTTGGCCTTCTTATCTGGCGTCTTATGGTGATTGCCACTCATGCAAAAGATTTGTGCGGGGCGCTTATTGGCGCAGGCATTATGGGGCATATGGCTATGCAGGTGATTTTAAATATTTCAGTTGTAACCAACACCATTCCCAATACAGGAATTACTCTTCCCTTTGTAAGCTATGGTGGAACTTCTGTGTTATTTCTTCTGGGGGAAATGGGGCTTGCGCTTTCTGTAAGCCGTTATGAGGAACCATAAAAGAAGAAGGGCATACACTATAGTATGGTTGAATCTGAGCGCAGAGGAGTGTATGGCTTGAATGGAATAAAGATTACAGGAGGAATTCCTTTACAGGGTGAAGTGCAGATACAGGGATCTAAAAACGCGGCATTGCCAATGATGGCTGCCGCGCTTTTAAATAGGGGAACTACTGTGCTTTTGGGATGTCCGAAAATCTCTGATGTATTTCTTATGGAGCATATTTTAAACCATCTGGGAGCAAAAACCTGCTGGAAAGGCAATACACTGGAGATTCATGGAGGGGACATTACAACTTTTACGGTAGATGAGGAGGCAGGAAGCCAGATGCGTTCTTCCGTGGTGCTTCTTGGCAGTCTTCTGGGACGGTGCCAAAGTGCGGCAGTTCCTTATCCGGGAGGGTGTGTTATTGGAAAGAGGCCCATTGATTTACATCTGGATGCCTTAAAGCGTCTGGGAGCAGTATTTCGGGAAGAGAATGGGATGCTTATAGCAGAAACATGTGGCCTTCAGGGGGCGGTGATTTCTTTTCCGAAATCCAGTGTGGGGGCTACGCAAAATGCTATTTTAGGTGCTGTCTGCGCCAGCGGAGAATCACTGCTTCTGGGGTGTTCCAAAGAGCCGGAGGTTACCTGGCTATGCAGATTTCTAAAGGCGGCCGGAGCCCATATTTTGGGAGAAGGAACAGATACTTTGAGAATCAGAGGGGTTAGGGAACTGCACGATGTAGAATTTCAGATTCCGGCAGATCGTATTGCCGCCGGTACTTATGTTTGTGCTAGTGCCATTACCAGGGGAGAAGGCGTGCTTTTGGGTGCTCCCATTGGGGAAATGGAAGCGCTTCTTTGGGCTTACGGGAAAATAGGTGGACAATACAGGTATAACAGTGGTAAACTAACGTTACACAGTTTAAATGCCACGAAGCCTGTCCGGCTTTTGGAAACCCAGATATATCCCGGCTTTCCTACGGATCTTCAATCGGTATTTATGGCGGTTTTAGCTACGGCAGAAGGGGATAGCTGTATTGTGGAAAACATTTTTGAAGACCGCTTTAAAATGGTTTCTCAATTACAGAAAATGGGGGCTTTGATTGAGGTTTGTCAAAGCAAAGCCAAAATCCGGGGAAACAGTCTTACAGGTGCAAGGGTAGAAGCTCAGGAATTAAGAGGCGGCGCAGCGCTGGTTCTGGCAGGCCTGGCAGCCAGGGGGGAGACTTATGTGGAGAACAGGCATTTTATTGAACGTGGCTATGAGGATATCTGCAGAGATCTTTCTCATATGGGAGCCAGGATTTTAAAAGATTAAGGGGACATTTATGAGTAAAAGAAAGCTATACAGGATTCTGATAGAGGCAGTGGCAGCAGTGATGATTCTTGCGGCGCTGGTGTTTTTTGTAGGATTTCGGGTTACGAAAGTACAAATTGAGGGTAATCAGTATTATACAGATGAGGAAATTAAGAAGATGGTGCTGGATGCGCCAAACGCGGGAAACTCTATTCTGGTTATGATGACCAAAACAGAGGAAAAAACAAAAGATGCACAAATGATTGACCATGTGACCATTAAGCGGAAGAACAGAAATACCATTGTGGTAAATGTAAAGGAAAAACAGATGGTAGGCTGCCTGGAATTTCAGGGGCAGTATGTGAATTTTGACCGTCAGGGTGTAATCCAGATTATTACAGAGGAGCAAATGGAAGGAGTTCCCTTGATTGATGGCCTGAGCGTGAAGTCTGTGAAAGTAGGACAAAAGCTAAAAGGAATTAATACGAAGAAGCTGAATACGATTTTGAGTGTTGGAAAAATGCTGGAAAAATCAGAGCAGAAACCGGACCGGCTGGTTTTTAATAATATGAATCAGTTGGTACTCTATTATGGAGAGGTGGAAGTACGTCTTGGAAATGACGAAAATATGGATGAAAAGATGAACCGTTTATCTGGAATTTTGCCGCAGCTTGAGGGCATGGAAGGTATTCTTCACCTGGAGAATATTACGGAAGATACAACGGGTGTAGTGTTTGATAATGCAGCAGCAGAAGAGGAGGAAGAAGAACAGGAGGGAGAAAATCAGGATCCTTCTTCTCAGTCCGAAACGACAACTCCGCCTGCCGGTATTTTAACTCAGGAAGAAAATCAGGAAGGTGAAGAGCAGAACAATGAGGATGAGTCGGAGGAGAATACAGGAGAAGAGGAGGAGTTTGATGATTCTCAACTGGAATACAGTGATGGAACAGATGCAGCAGAGTCCAAATCAGGGGCAAATCCGGAAGAATAGAGAAAGAAAATCTAAAAAATGGAGAAAAAATTCTTAAAAAGTAAATTTAGCAGTTGATAAATTTAAAAAAAGCATTTATTATATATCTATATGCAAACATATGAAACTGCAAATTATCTGAAGATATTATACATTTGAAAGCATACAAGGGAACTAAAGGAGGAAATACCGTGTTAGAAATCATGACAAACGAAGCGGAGTCATCTGCAAAAATTATTGTTGTAGGTGTAGGCGGAGCTGGAAATAATGCAGTAAACAGAATGGTGGAGGAAGCCATCAGCGGAGTAGAATTCATCGGAGTGAATACAGATAAACAGGCGCTTACTTTGTGTAAGGCTCCTACGGTTATTCAGATTGGTGAGAAGCTTACCAAGGGATTAGGAGCAGGTGCAAAACCGGAAATCGGTGAAAAAGCTGCGGAAGAAAGTATTGAAGAAATCAGACAGGCTATCCAGGGTGCCGATATGGTATTCGTTACCTGCGGTATGGGAGGCGGAACAGGAACAGGTGCTGCTCCTGTAGTTGCCGGAGTTGCCAAGGAAATGGGAATTCTGACCGTAGGTGTTGTGACAAAACCTTTCCGTTTTGAAGCAAAAACCCGTATGAGCAACGCTCTGTCCGGAATTGAAAAATTAAAGGACAGCGTAGATACTCTGATTATTATTCCAAATGATAAACTTCTGGAAATCGTAGACCGCCGCACAACCATGCCGGAAGCGCTGAAGAAGGCAGACGAAGTTCTGCAGCAGGCAGTACAGGGTATCACAGACCTGATTAATCTGCCGGCTCTGATTAATCTGGACTTTGCAGATGTTCAGACTGTTATGATTGATAAAGGTGTGGCACATATTGGTATTGGTGAAGGAAAGGGCGACGACAAGGCAATGCAGGCTGTACAGCAGGCTGTATCCAGTCCACTTCTGGAAACTACTATCGAAGGTGCATCTCATGTTATTATTAACGTATCCGGTGATATTTCACTTATGGATGCCAACGATGCGGCTACTTATGTACAGAACTTAACAGGAGAAGATACCAATATTATCTTTGGTGCTCTGTATGATGATAAGGAAGCAGATTTCGTAAGAATTACAGTTATTGCTACTGGTCTGGATGATGAAACAACCAGAAAAGCCAGCGTATCAAAAGATAAAAAAGCAGCAGGAACAGGAAGAACAGTAAGAACTCAGGCAGCTCCACAGCAACAGTCGGTTCAGGAACCACAGCAGTCTGCAGGTTTTCAGCAGCCAACCTTCCAGCAACCTACGTTCCAGCAGCCGAATTTCCAGTCTGCACAGACTACTTTTACCAGTAATGTACCAAAGAGAGATATCCAGATTCCGGATTTCCTGAAAAACAGAAGATAAAAAGGTAAAATAAAAACTCCCATAGAAACCGGTTAGCGGTTTGACTGTGGGAGTTTTTTCGTTTGTTTCTGTTTCTGCGCTTTTCAACTTGACAGTAATGAAGTTTCCTTTTAAACTGATAAGAAAGAATGTTTCAGGACAGGAGGCTTTATCATGCTGCAAATTACGGGAAAAACATGTCTTACAGGATTGCTTGGAAGTCCGGTGGCTCATAGCATTTCTCCTCTTATGCATAATTTCAGTTTTGAAAAACTGGGAATTAACTGGGTATATTTGTGTTTTGATGTGAAGGAAGATGGATTAAAAGAAGCGGTACAGGGGCTTCGCGCCTTACAGGTAAAAGGCTTTAATCTTACCATGCCGAATAAAAATAAGATTTTAGAGTATTTAGACGAACTTTCTCCGGCTGCCCGTCTCATAGGGGCTGTGAATACAGTGGAAAACCGGGATGGCAGACTGATTGGGCACAATACAGATGGTGTTGGGTTTATGCAGTCTGTAAGAGAGCAGGGAATCCGCATGGAGGGAGAAACCATGACGCTTCTGGGAATGGGAGGAGCTGCCACTGCTATTTGCGCCCAGGCAGCGCTTGATCAGGTGGGAACCATTCATGTGTTTGCGCGGTCAGGAAGCAGACACCGCCTGAGAATGGAAGGACTTCAGAAGGCATTGGCAAAGGAAACTGCCTGTACCATTGAATTTCACGATTTGGAAGAACCAAGAGAGCTTCGGGAGGCTCTGACAAAGAGCAGGCTTTTGGTAAATGCAACTTCTGTGGGGATGGCGCCGGATACAGAGAAATGTCTGATTCCGGATAACAGCTTTTTACACGAAGAGCTGGCTGTGGCAGACATTATTTACAATCCATGGAAAACAAAATTACTTTGTATGGCAGAACAGGAAGGGTGTAAAGCGTTTAATGGTTATTCCATGCTTATCTGGCAAGGAGCTGAGGCCTTTCGTATCTGGACAGGGCAGGAGATGCCGGTGGATCAGGTACGAACTTATCTGAAAAGACAATAAGATCGGGAGAAAGAAGGAAAATATGAGGACAGTAACAGTAAAAAATCTGGTTATTGGGCAGGGAATGCCTAAAATCTGTATTCCCATTACAGGAAAAAACAGGGCAGAGATTGAACAGGATTTAGAAATCATCAGGTCCATGAAACCGGATCTGGCAGAATGGCGTGTAGATTGTTATGAAGCCGGGAAAAATGGTGAAACAATCTGGGAAATGTTAAGGACAATAAGTGACAAATTAGGTGAAATTCCGCTGCTTTTTACCTTCCGCACCAGACAGGAGGGAGGAGAAAAGGAGATTTTATACGAAGATTATGTAAAGCTGTTAGAAAAGGCAGCCAGAACAGGGCTGGCAGATTTGATGGATGTAGAAGTATTCTTTCAGCCGGAGGAAACAAAAGCGCTGATAAAAAGCCTTCAGGAATCCGGCGTTTTTGTGGTAGCTTCGAATCATCATTTTCAGAGAACACCAGATGCAGGAGAACTGCAGGAGCGTATGCGCTACATGGATGAGTGTGGAGCAGACATCCTGAAAATGGCGGTTATGCCTCAAGGCAGTTTAGATCTGTGTCCGGTTTTAGAGGCTACCATTCAGATGCACCAGGAATGTGAGAAACCCATAGTAACCATGTCCATGGGCGCATCCGGCGTATTAAGCAGAATCTGGGGCGAATTTACAGGCTCCTGTATTACTTTTGCAGCAGGCAGACAAGCCTCTGCACCTGGACAGATAAAAGCAGATGAGATGCGAAGTGTGCTGGAAAAGCTGCATCAAATCAAAGAGAGAAAAAATTGACATAAAACAGGTAACATAAGGTGAAAAACAGGGCTTTTCACTGTCGAAAAGATTTTGAAAGCATACCTGTGGTTTTGACAAAATCAGCACCCCCTAACCTCTATAATGAACAGTACTTATTCCAGATAAGTAAGAGAGTCATGCAGAGGTTTAGGGGGTGTTTTGTGTACTGCGAA